>MAAC01015480.1_pt1 | contig 22042 bp, 21 predicted proteins | sample 1115981 | NCBI WGS metagenome assembly MAAC01 (sample SAMN04961126, study PRJNA320927) | seawater metagenome | isolation source: sample BD02T64 sea water enriched with oil for 64 days | place: USA:Gulf of Mexico | collected 2013-07-27
ATCTTTTATCAAGTTTAGGATTTTAAGGGGAATTACTGCATGTCTTTTGAAGCAGATGAAGAAATTTTACAGGACTTTTTAGTTGAAGCGGGTGAAATCTTAGAATCGCTTTCAGAGGAGCTAGTTGAACTTGAAAACGATGTAGATAATGCTGAATTACTGAATTCAATTTTTCGAGGTTTTCATACCGTTAAAGGTGGAGCGGGCTTTTTAAGCCTTGGTGATTTAGTCGATGTCTGTCATGGGGCAGAAAATATATTCGACTTATTACGTACCGGAAAACGCTCGGTTAATGCCGAGCTTATGGATACCATTTTATCCGCATTAGATACTGTCAATGACATGTTTGTGATGGTACAAAATAAGGAACCCCTTGTTCCTGCGGAAGCCAATCTACTCGCTGAACTTGCTCGACTTAGTCACCCTGATGTAAGCACTCCAGCTGTTACTGAAGTGATTGAGCAATCCACTACCACAAATGAAGAATCAAGCTCAAGTGATGAAATGAGTGAGGATGAATTTGAAAAATTATTAGACGAACTACACGGATCTGGCAGTGTTTCGTCAACTCCTAACCTTAATGAAGCCGTGCCTAATTCCACACCTACGCCGAGTACTGATGGCTCAAGTGATGAGATATCAGATGATGAATTTGAATCATTATTAGACGAATTACATGGGCAGGGGGCCTTTTCAGTCGATACTGCTGCCACCAAGGGGAGTGCTCTAAGTACTTCCAGTGATGATATTGATGACCTTGAATTTGAAAAGTTATTAGATGAATTACATGGTAAAGGTAATGCACCTAAAGCTGTTGAAAGTTCGGTAACTAACAATCCTGTTAGTATTCCAACTCCCCCCCCTGAAAAACAAGTACAAGCAAAGGCTGTTTCTCCTAAAGTAACGCCTCAAAAAGCTACTCAGAAAAAAGCGCAAGAAGAGCCAGCAAAAATAGTGGCGAAAAAAGCAGCTTCTACACCCGCACCTCAAGGTGAAACAACGGTTCGTGTGGATACTAAACGACTTGACCAAATTATGAATATGGTCGGTGAGCTCGTTTTAGTAAGAAATAGATTAACAAGTTTAGGTCTGATTTCTGACGACGAAGACCTAAATAAAGCCGTTACCAACCTAGATGCTGTAACGACTGATTTGCAAGGCGCTGTAATGCAAACACGTATGCAGCCGATTAAAAAAGTTTTTGGTCGCTTCCCCCGTGTTGTACGTGATTTAGCGCGTAGTTTGAATAAAAACATCTCATTGGTTTTAGAAGGCGAAGACACTGATTTAGATAAAAATTTAGTGGAAGCTCTTGCTGATCCTTTGGTGCATTTAGTCAGAAACTCGGTAGATCATGGTATTGAAGCTCCAGATACTCGAGAGGCAATAGGGAAACCTAGAGAAGGTACGGTACTTCTTTCAGCCTCACAAGAAGGTGATCATATACTGTTAACCATCAAAGATGATGGTGCAGGAATGGATGCTGAAAAATTGAAAAATATTGCTATTGACCGTGGTGTTCTTGATGAAGAGTCCGCTGCTAGGATGTCAGATAAAGAAGCATATAGTCTTATTTTTGCACCAGGGTTTTCCACTAAAACTGAAATATCAGAGGTATCAGGTCGTGGTGTTGGCATGGATGTTGTCAAAACCAAAATTACTCAGCTTAATGGTACTGTAAATATTGATTCAGAGCTTGGTGTTGGCACTATACTTGAAATCAAAGTGCCATTAACTTTAGCAATACTACCTACGTTGATGGTTATTGTTGGTAAGCAAACCTTTGCTTTACCGCTAGCTTCAGTCAATGAAATATTTCACTTAGATTTATCTAATACAAACAGCGTTGATGGGCAATTAACAATTATCGTTCGAGAAAAAGCGATTCCATTGTTTTATTTAGATGAATGGTTAGTACGTGACTTTGTTAAAAAGTCGCGTGATAAAGGTCATGTAGTTATAGTGCAACTTGGTAATCAGCAAGTTGGCTTTGTAGTTGATAGCTTAATTGGTCAAGAAGAAGTTGTTATTAAACCCCTTGATAGGTTACTACACGGAACACCAGGGATGGCAGGTGCTACTATCACAAGTGATGGTGGTATTGCGCTAATTTTAGATATAGCGAATATGCTTAAATTTTATGCGAAAAAATCACCCGTTAATAAAAGGTTGCGAAATTAGTGAATCACAAGTAAATCACTTAAGTATATTGCAATAGTGTGAATATTTAGTGTAAATATAAATAGCATAAGCAGAGAGATTAAATGGCCTACAAGGTACTTGTTGTTGATGATTCTAGCTTTTTTAGGCGCAGAGTCACTGACATCCTTAATAAAGATCCCAAATTAAACGTAATTGATGTGGCTGTGAACGGCCAAGAAGCAGTAGATAAAGCTTTGTTGCTTAAACCCGATGTAATTACGATGGATATTGAAATGCCAATTCTTAATGGCATTGAGGCCGTAAGAAAAATTATGGCTCGATCTCCGACATCAATATTAATGTTTTCATCCCTAACCCACCAAGGAGCGAAAGCAACTTTAGAGGCACTTGATGCTGGCGCATTAGATTTTTTACCTAAAAAATTTAGTGAGATAGCCAAAAATAGTGATGAAGCTGGCAGCCTGTTGCGCCAACGAGTAGTTGAAATAGCAAGACAATCTGAATTTTCAAGACCACGTGCTCGTATTCGTCCAAATGTTGCAAGTATTAGCCCGAAAGCATCCCGATTAATTGCAGAACAAAATAAATCATCAACATCATCAGCCTTTTCTTCAGTAACTAAAGATAGAAAAGTAGTGACTGCGATTGCTCGCAGTTCTGGTAAAGAGTATAAATTACTGGCAATTGGTACATCAACAGGTGGTCCAGTAGCACTACAAAAAATATTGGTTCAACTTGATGAGAGCTTTCCTTTACCAATAATTATCATTCAACATATGCCTGCAGCATTTACCGCAGCATTTGCTAGCCGATTAAATTCTTTGTGTAAAATATCGATTAAGGAAGCCGCCGATGGAGATGTTTTAAAAGCTGGTTGTGCTTATTTAGCTCCTGGCGGTCGACAAATGCTTATCACAGGTAGTGAAAACTCAGCAAAGATCAAAATTTTAGATGATGATTCTCCCAAAATAACCTTTAAACCTAGTGTTGATATTAGTTTCGGATCCGCTGCAAAAACATTTGCTGGTAAAGTGCTCGGCGTTATCTTAACTGGGATGGGTTCTGATGGTAAAGAAGGTGCAAGAATGCTAAAAGCTAAAGGGGCGACTATTTGGTCCCAGGACGAGCAATCCTGTGTGGTTTATGGTATGCCTCAGGCCGTTGATAAAGCAGGGATATCTGAATTATCTCTTTCTTTGGACTCTATGGCGGCATCTATGGTAAAGGAAGTCAGTCGTGGATAAGCTGAGTATTGCGGGGCTCACCATTGCTATTTTAGCTGTTTATATAGGCTTTAGCTTAGATGGTGGCCATTTATCAGCTTTATTTGAACTTCCTGCTTTCATCATTGTATTTGGAGGCACTTTAGGTGCCGTTATGCTGCAATCTTCCATGGTGCAATTTACCCATGCAATTTCATTACTTAAGTGGGTTTTTTTACCACCTAAATACGATATTGAACAAGGGATTAGCGAAATTGTAATATGGGCAACCAAGGCAAGAGAAAAAGGCTATCTAGCACTTGAAGATACAGCACTGGAAATTGAAGACAGTTATACTCAAAAAGGATTGAACCTTCTTGTTGATGGCATCGAACTTGAGAATTTTCGTGTTGCTTTAGAGTTAGATTTAGATATTTATCGCGAGCATAATTTACGATCCGCTAATGTTTATGAATCCATGGGAGGTTATAGTCCAACTATCGGTATTCTAGGTGCGGTGCTCGGGTTAATTCATGCAATGAGTAACTTAACTGAACCTGCACTATTAGGGCAGGGCATAGCGACAGCTTTTATTGCCACGATATATGGCGTTGGCTTTGCTAATTTGTTTTATTTGCCTATAGCGAATAAAATTCGAGCCATAGTTCACGAACAAACTATGTATCGTGAAATGATTTGTGAAGGGTTAGTCTCTATTGCTCATGGAGAAAATCCTCATGCAATAGAAAATAAATTATCAGCCTTTAGGCTAGATCAATGAATCGTTTACGTAAGAGAAGAACTGCGGTAGAACATGATAACATTCATCGTTGGTTAGTCTCTTATGCCGATTATATGACATTGATGTTTGCTCTTTTTGTTGTGTTATATGCAATGGCCATGGTAAACGAAAAACCTTTTGAAAGTATCACTGAATCCTTTGGTCGAGTGTTTCAAGCTTATGAAGAGGAAACTAAAAATCGTGGCCATGGCGATAGTGTTTTAATGGTTAATACCAGTAAAACGAATATAAAGCTATACGGCAATGGCATCTTAGATGTTGCTGGTCCTGAGTTAGTTGATAACGAAAAAAACTTGTCTAATATCTCTGATGCAAAGGTAGGCAGCAATCTAAGCTCTTTAGAAAAAGAACTTCACACTGCTTTATATGAACTTGTTGAATCCGGTTTTGCACAATTACAAATTGATGGTGATTGGTTAGAAATTGAATTAAATAGTGGTTTGTTATTTCCCAGTGGTTCATCATCTGCCACCCTATCTGCTGACGCTATTTTGACGGTAATTTATGCTGTTATAGGTCAAGCAAGTAACTTCATTCGTGTTAGGGGGTATACTGATAATCAAGTCATTAATAACGAAATATATTCTTCAAATTGGGAGTTGTCTGTTTTTCGAGCTACTGCTATTTTGAGGGTTTTGGAAAAATTGGGACTAAACCCCGCTCGTATGGCTATTGAAGGCTATGGACAATATTATCCTAGTGCAGATAATTTAACCGCTGAGGGGCGCGCAAAAAATAGAAAGGTCGTTGTTGCTATATCAAAGTATGGTTTAGAAAAAGCCAACTTACTCCAAACGCCAACAATAGCTTTACCAGATATAGAAAAGGTAAAACTAGAGGAAGGTTATAATGGAGAAAGTACGGATGAATCAAATAATATCAAGGTTATTAGGTTAAAGAATGGTGGTATTCGTATCACAACTCGAAATGAAAATAATGAAAATAATGAATACATTGATAATAATCCTGAATAAGAATTTCCGACAATTAGAATCATAAAAATAATGATAAAGAGCATAGAATCGCAAAAGCGATTCATAATATTGAATTAAAAATAAGTGAGTAGTGCTCTTGATAGTTTGGACAGTTGCAAATCAAAAAGGTGGGGTTGGTAAAACTACTACAACTATAGCGCTTGCTGGTATTCTAGCTGAACAAGGGCATAGAGTATTATTAATTGATACTGATCCCCATGCTTCATTAAGTTACTACTTTGGAATAGAGTCTGAAGATTTAGATCTCAGTGTCTATGAATTATTTACCCAAGTCGCATCGAGGGAGCAAATTCTACAAACATTATGCCCAACTCAGTACCCTAATATTGATATTTTACCTGCCACTATGGGCTTAGCTACTCTAGACCGCTCTTTGGGTAATAAAGGTGGTATGGGCTTAGTGTTAAAGAAAGCGGTACAAAAAGTAGCAGAGAGTTATGATTATGTCTTGATGGATTGCCCACCAGTACTTGGTGTGCTTATGGTAAACGCCTTGGCGGCAGCTGATCGTATAATTATTCCAGTACAAACTGAATTTTTAGCACTAAAAGGCTTAGACCGTATGATTAGGACTCTGGAAATAATGCAAGGAGAGCAAAATGCTCCCTTTCAATATATAATAGTGCCAACCATGTTTGATAAAAGGACAAAAGCCTCCATTATGGCCTTTAAAAAACTACAGGAAGTTTATACTAATAAGATCTGGCCTGGAGTGATCCCAATTGATACTAATTTTAGAAATGCAAGTTTCGAGCAAAAAGTACCGTCAGATTATGCTGCCAATTCTCGAGGTACATTAGCTTATAAAAGTTTATTAAACTATTTGGTTAAGCAAAGCATGCAGTGCAAAGAGGTTGAACGCTAAATGAGTAAATCATTAACGGCTAGTAAAAAGATAATGAAAAACTATTTATCTGAACTACTAACAGAGCCGGAGGTTGCTGAAGAATTATCACAACAAAGTATTGTTAAAAAAAGAATCAGTCGACCGTTAGCGCATAAAGAAAATAAGTCTTTAGAAAGTTTATTGAATACCGTAAGTGAACCGAAAGAAAATACGGTCAGAAAAGAAGTAAATGACAGTACTATTTCAGAGATTGATTTATTGCCAATTTCCTCTGATAAAAGTAGTACAACAACACCTAGTTTACCGGAAAAAAGCTACCGTCAAGGTGACTTTCAAGCCATGTTTTTTGAAGTGGCAGGTTTAACCATTGCGGTACCTTTAATCGAATTAGGTGGGATTCATAAAGTTGATAAGACCAATAGTTTAATGGGTAAGCCTGATTGGTTTAAAGGAGTCATGATTTATCGGGATGAAAAAATTAATGTTGTCGACACCGCATTATGGGTTATGCCAGAAAAATGTGACGAAGCATTAAGAAACTCACTAAACTATCAATATATTATTATGCTAAATGATAGCCCTTGGGGGCTAATGGCTGAACATTTAGTTGATACTGTAGTATTGTCTCAAGATGAAGTTAAATGGCTAGACTCCAGTGAGAAACGTCCGTGGTTAGCAGGCTTAGTCAAAGAAAAAATGTGTGCCTTACTTGATGTAAGTGCTTTGATTGGATTGCTTGATAAAGGCAGTGATATTCATCAAAAATAGTAAATGATCCCTATCTATACCCGTTCCACTTGAAGATGCTCGTTTCAGGAAGTCTGAGCGATTCATAATCAAGTGGAGCGGGTATACGTTATAGGTGACTTAAAAGTAAGTTATTTGAGAGGCGAGAAATATGTCAAATGAAAGACGAAGTGCAAGTGATAAAGTTGAAGCTAATGATGAGGTATTGCAGTGGGTAACCTTTAAGTTAGAAAATGAAACGTACGGTATTAATGTTATGCAGGTACAAGAGGTTTTACGTTATAGTGAAATTGCTCCTGTTCCCGGCGCGCCACTTTACGTACTTGGTATTATTAATTTACGTGGAAATGTAGTTACTGTTATTGATACCCGATCTCGTTTTGGTTTAGAACCATGTGATATCACCGATAATACGCGTGTTGTCGTGATAGAATCAGAAAAACAAGTCATAGGTATTTTAGTTGACAGTGTTGCCGAGGTTGTCTACTTAAAGTCATCAGAAATTGATGTAGCACCAAATGTTGGTAATGAAGAAAGCGCTCAATTTATTCAAGGGGTGTCAAATCGTGATGGCGAATTACTTATATTAGTCGACTTAGATAAGCTGCTTTCTGATGATGAGTGGGATGAGCTTAAACAGTTCTAATTTTATTATTATTTCCACTCTGTAATTATTTGGCAACACAAAGTCTGTATTTGCAGACTTTGTGCTGTGCAGTTATGCAACTTTTCATTTAGTTTTATTTAAGGCAAAAGCTCTTAATGTCATTATTAGCCGTACCAATTATTGCAGTGTCAGCCTTATTTCTTGTGTTGCTCACTAGTATCTTTCTATTTATTTATTTAAATAAACTTAAAAGTAAAGTAGAAATGCTAAATATACAAATGCAAAGTACTTGCTTATTGGTTAATGAATTACAAATTTTAAATAGTAAGTTGCAGCAAGAATTTGATGATATCTCGGACAAAAATGAACAGCTTGCAGCTGAAAATGAACAAGTTTCAAAACAGTTAGAGCATCGAATTAAAAGCTTACAGCACCAATCTATCGAACAACAGCAATTAGTAACACAATGGCAAGAAAGCCAGGGACAGGATAAATTTTATAATCGTGCCTTTAAATTAGCAGAAAAAGGAGCTGATATTGAAGAGATTATGAGTGAATGCGAACTACCACGAGCAGAAGTTGAAATGTTGCTTTCAGTCTACCAGCAACGTGCTCGCTCCAAGTAAATAATTGTCTACACCATCATTTATTGTAATAAATATAGTGGAACTGTAGTTAAACGTTATTCACGCAACTGTGTTTTATATGTTAAAGTGCCTTTTTTTTAATACGCATTCATGTAACGGCAAGGATTTAAGCCCTGTGAGCTCAGCTATAACGCTATATTTTCGACTTCTTATTTTGGTTTTGATTCTCATTCTCTCTGGGTGTTCAACGACGCCGGAACAACAAACCCAAGAAGGGATGACTGAGTCTATTGATGTCAGCGACCCAAGAGATCCCTTTGAAGTAATAAACAGACCATTTTGGACGTTTACTTGGGATTACGTTGACAAATATATTGCTAAACCTGCATCAGAAGTTTACACCACTTACACGCCACCATTTTTACGTACTGGTTTGTATAATATGGCATTAAACCTAAATGAACCTGCGAGTATTATCAACAACGCCCTCCAATTAAAATTCACAGCCGCGGCAAAAAGTACCGGTAGATTTGTGCTGAACTCCACTATTGGTTTGTTTGGGTTTTATGATCCAGCTAGTGACTTTGATTGGTCTGGAGAACAAGAAGAATTTGGTGAGGTTTTGGGTACGTATGGCGTTGGGGATGGACCGTATTTAGTTGTTCCAGGTTTGGGCCCAAGCTCTGTTCGTGAAGAGGTGGGTGACTACGTTGATCGTCTTTATTGGCCTTTAGCTATAATTGACTTTTGGCCAAACATTGCTCGTTTAGGAATATTAGCATTAGAGAAAAGATCTGCAGTACGAGATCAAGAGCAACTAGTCGTCGAGTCTGAGGACCCTTATGAATTTATTAAAAACGCATATTTCCAAAACATGAATTACAGACTCTATGATGGTAATCCTCCGATCATAATTGATGAAGCTGAAGAAGCTGAAATAGATGCGTTTCTCGATGAATTTGATGATATAGACTAATTTTAGAATAAACGAGTACCTATGCCGATAACTATTTGCTAGAATTGCGGCAATTTTTTATACACACCCTATTGGAATTATTAAATGAATATTATTGAAGGTTCGTTTGAAGCGAAAGGCAAGAAATTTGCTATTGTTGTATCACGTTTTAATCACTTTATAGTTGACAGTTTATTAGAAGGTGCAATTGATGCCCTTAAACGTCATGGTAATGTTAATGACGAAGATATTACTATCGTTCGTGTGCCGGGTGCTTATGAGTTACCTCTAGCAGCTAAAAAGATTGCTAAAAAAGGCGAGTCGGATGCCATTATTGCCATTGGTGCCGTTATTCGTGGTGGCACTCCGCACTTTGATTTTGTTGCCGGTGAATCTAATAAAGGTTTAGCACAAGTTTGTTTAGAAGCTGAAATTCCAGTTTCATTTGGTGTAATTACAACAGACTCTATTGAACAAGCCATTGAACGTGCAGGCACTAAAGCTGGTAATAAGGGAGCTGAAGCTGCTCTTGGTGCATTAGAAATGGTTAATGTATTAGCTAAAATTTAATTTCTGAACTTAAGAAAAGTGGAAACATATTGTGAAACCTTCTCCTAGAAGAAAAGCCCGTGAGCTAGCAGTGCAAGCTGTTTATTCATGGCAAGTTAGTAAGAACCCAGTAAATGATATTGAAGTTAACTTTATTGCAGACAATAGTAAACGTCGCTTTGATATTGAATACTTTCAATTATTATTACGTGGTGTAACCACCAATATTGGTTCAATAGATGATGCTATCTCTCCTTATGTAGATCGTCCTCTTGATGATATTGATCAAGTGGAAAAAGCTATATTACGCGTGGCAGTGTTTGAATTAAAAGACTGTACTGATGTGCCTTATCGTGTAGTAATTAATGAAGCTATTGAGTTAGCTAAATCATTTGCAGCGGATGATAGTCATAAGTTTATTAACGGTGTTTTAGATAAAACTGTTAAATTAATTCGCCCTCAAGAATAACCTACTAATAGTACAATATTAGTAAGTAAAGGCTTAGCATGAAAGAGTTCGAGTTGATAAAGCATTTCTTTACCAAACAAGCGGTTAAACGGAAAGATGTTGTGCTTGGTATTGGGGATGACTGTGCGGTTTTATCACCTATTGAGAATCAAAATATAGTGGTAACTACAGACACATTAGTTGCTGGAGTTCACTTTCCATTTGAGACTAGCCCTAGGGCTATAGGTCATAAAGCCGTTGCCGTTAATTTATCTGATATTGCGGCAATGGGCGCTAAGCCCAGTTGGTTATCTTTAGCAATAACGTTACCTACTATAGATGAAGCATGGTTAATTGAGTTTTGTGAAGGTGTCTTTGAGTTATGTGAGTTTTACAACGTAGAACTCATTGGCGGAGACACCACACAGGGCCCCTTAAGTATAACTATTACTGCTCAAGGACTTACACCTGAGGGCAGTTACTTATCTCGTTCAGGTGCTAAATCAGGTGATTGGCTTTATGTCACAGGTGAACTCGGCGATGCCGCTCTAGCTTTGCAGCAAATCACCGGTAAAGTAGATATTGAAGCACAATTTATTGATATTATAAAAAATAAACTTGATTACCCAAAACCGCGCGTATTAGCCGGACAAACACTTCGAGAATATGCCTCCTCGGCAATTGATCTTTCCGATGGATTAATTGCTGATTTAGGACATATATGCCAAGCATCTAATGTTGGCGCGAATATTGTTTTAGATGCTCTACCTCTCTCTACTATTATGCGTGATAGTTTACTTTCTGATGATGCGATTACTTTGGCATTATCCGGTGGTGATGACTATGAGCTATTGTTTACGGTCTCCGAAGATAACAAAGTGGGTATGGAAACTGCAATGTCTCATGCCGGTACCAAAGTGACTTGTATCGGACAATTGAATGCATCTCAGACTATCTCGACCACATTAAATAATAAAGCTATTCCAATTAATACCGCAGGTTTTGAACATTTTTCGGAATAGCTTTTTTGGCAACTTACTTATCACCATTTCTTATTAATTAATAAGCATTTATTATATGTCGGGTAAAAATACACAAGTTAACTTTAACCTTGCTAATCCAATTCAGTTTTTAGCGCTAGGTTTTGGTAGTGGACTAGCACCAAAAGCGCCTGGAACTTTTGGTACACTTGCCGCGGTGCCATTATTTTTACTTATGAGCAGCTTATCTCCATTATTCTATGCCTTACTCGTATTAGTTGTTTGTATCTCAGGTATTTACATTTGCGGTAAAGCAGCTAAAGATGTTGGCGTTCACGACCATGGTGCTATTGTCTGGGATGAGTTTGCTGGTTTCTTTATAACAATGTTTATGATACCGGTCAGTTGGCAGAGCGTTTTAGTTGGCTTTGCTTTATTTCGACTGTTTGATATAGCTAAGCCATGGCCGATATCTGTTGCAGATAAAAAGCTGACGGGTGGCTTTGGGATAATGTTTGATGATGTGTTAGCAGGACTACTTTCACTCGCTATCATGCATATTATTTTCTAACAAACTGATCTTATCAAGTCTTCACTTTCTATATAAAAGTGAGTGTTCGGACTGACAACCCTTCAATAAACATTGAGTTACTTGTTAATTTAAATCTATTTTACTTAGAATTCATACACCACTTAAAAGAGCCGTTGCTTCTCGTTCACTCATCATTGCAGTTTTCTTTACTTCTTTACTTTAGATCAATAGTATTTTAGCCATATTTGCGCTACTTTTAATGCTAGGTGATTTGTGATGCTCCTTAATCGGTTGTTGTGAGTATATTATAAATATTTATCGCATCGACTTGTTTTAGCAAAACTTGCCCTCAGGTCTATTCTTAAGTGACATGGTTTTAATGAAATGTCATTTAGGTAAGTTAGTCTTTATGTAATAGTAAAAAAGGAATACCTATGAAAATAAATCTTTCTGGTCATCATGTAGAAGTTACTGATTCAATCAAAGAGCATATCGAAGAAAAATTCTCTAAAATAGCTAACCACTTTCCAACGCTAATTGCCTTAGACGTAATTATTTCTAAAGAACATAATAAACATCAAGTTGAGTTAACCACAACTTATGAAGGGGGCCGAATTTCCGCCACAGGCACCGATGCTGTAATGTATCCTGCTATTGCTAGTGCAGCAAAGAAATTAGACGCGGCGCTTAAGCATAGAAAGGGCCAACTAAAAGCCAACCTACATACTAAACCGGATCCTACGACACCTGAGATTGCTCATGAGAAAGTTCAAGAAATGAACTTAGCTTAAAGCTTGAAAGTGTTAATAATAAAAAAGCTGTTGAACTTTGTTCGCAGCTTTTTTTTTTCAAAAAATTTATACTATTCCCTATTTAGTACAAATAATTACTGTATTAAATGCTCTCTGTGTAATAATCAACTTAATCATAATAAAGGCATTAACCTTAAAAGGAATATTTTGATGCTCAAGCGCTTTTTAATAAAAACTACCTGCTCTAACTCTACTTCGAATAAACTTGTCCTTCTTGGGCTTTTATCTCTGGCACTTACCGCATGCGGTAAGGAAGAGATTAAAGCTAAACCGCCTGCACCAGCAGTATCTGTTTATTCAATTCAATCAAAATCTGTGGGTGGGTATCGTGAGTTTGTTGCAAGAACGGAAGCTTCAAAAGAAGCTAACCTTCGCGCTAGAGTAGAAGGTGAATTACTTGAGCGTCGTTTTCGTGAAGGTAGTTACGTAGAAAAGGGCCAAGTGTTATTAAGAATAGACCCTGCTGCCTATGAAGCAGCCTTGTCTTCGGCAAAAGCAGATTTAAATTCAAAAAAATCTGGAGAAGAAAATGCCAAGCGTAATTTAAAGCGAGCAAATGATCTCATTAATGATGGTTACATTTCTCAATCAGATTTTGACCGATTAACAACCGAAGAATCACAAGCACGATCTGCAGTAAAGTCTGCAGAAGCTGCTCTTGAACAAGCTGAACTTAATTTAAGCTACACCACAATTACCGCACCTTTTAGTGGTCTCATTGGTAAAGTAAATTACAACGTGGGAAATATAGTTAGCCCTACGAGTGAGGCTTTGGCTACTCTTATTATTCGTGATCCTATTTTTGTTAGTTTTCAAGTAGAAGAAAGCACTTATGTTTCATATCAACAATCCCATCAAGGAGCGGCAAGTGAGGAAGGAGGGGAGTTTGATATTTCTTTACGTTTGCCAAACAATTCAGAATACCCAGAAAGAGGGGAATTAGATTTTGCCGATACTAAGATCTCAGAAGGCATGGGCACTGTTGAGCTGAGAACTGTATTTCCTAATCCTAATAATATTATTATACCGGGTTTATTCGTGACCTTGATTCTTGAAAATAAAAGTAAAGAAGAAATGGCATTAATTCCACAAGCAGCAGTACAAGAAGGTCAGCAAGGAAAGTTTGTTTTAATTGTAGATGAAAATAATAAAGTAAAACAACGCCATGTAGTGCTAGGTAGAAGAATTAATGCTATGTGGGTTGCTGAAAAAGGGGTTTCAATTGGTGAAAAAGTCATCATTGAAGGATTGCAAAAAGTTCGTCCTGGCATTGAAGTTAGAGGCATTGAGAAGCATGTTGATCCACTCGTCGGTACCATATCAGATATTGATGATAAATCAGTAGACTCTTCAAAAGTGACTGAACCAGTAATTAACCCTAGTGCTACAACGGATAAGTAATCAAGGACGATTCTATGATCAGTAAAACCTTTATCAATCGGCCTAAATTTGCGTTTGTAATATCTATTGTTATTACGCTCGCTGGTTTAATCGCCATGAGTGTGCTTCCGGTAAACATGTACCCTGAAATAACACCACCCCAAGTTCAAATATCAGCTGTTTACCCAGGAGCAAGTGCACAAATTGTAGAAGAATCAGTGATTCGGCCCATTGAGGAACAAATCAATGGTGTTGAAGATATGATGTACATTGAATCTTCTGCTTCTAATAATGGTAGTGCTGTAATCACAGTATTTTTTAAAGTTGGTACCGATGGTGATATTGCACAGGTAAATGTGCAAAACAGGGTCGCGCTGGCAACGAGTTCATTACCATCAGAGGTAACGCGTCAAGGGGTTGATGTAAAGAAAAAATCTAGTTCTATGTTGTTAGGTATTAACTTGTTTGCTGAGCAAGAAGGTATCAATCAACTCTTCTTAAGTAACTATGCAACTAACTACCTAACGGAGCCACTTGGGCGGATTAAAGGTGTTGCTTCAGCTGAAGTGATGGGGGAAATGACCTACAGCATGAGAGCTTGGCTAAACCCAGAACGGATGTCATCACTGAGTATTACGGTTACTGAAGTGCAACAAGCACTGCAAGAACAAAACATGATTGTTGCTGCGGGTAAGTTAGGTGCTAGCCCAGCTCTGCCAAATCAGCAATTTGAATACTCTATCCAAGCTAAAGGTCGATTACAGACACCTGAAGAATTTGGTCAAACGATAATTCGAGCTCAGCGCAATGGTAACTTTATCAGGCTAAGTGACATTGCACGTCTAGAGCTTGGCGCGGAAGACTACTCAACACAAGCAAGACTAAATGGTAAAGAAACTGCATTTCTTGTTATTTATCAATTGCCTGATGCCAATGCGACTGAAGTTGCTTCTTTAGTTAAAGCGGAAATGGTAAAACTCTCTGAACGCTTTCCTGACGGTTTAGAATATGTCATTCCCTACGATACTACTAAATTTATAGATCGCTCAATTGAAGAGGTGGTTGTTACTTTATTTCAAGCAATTATCTTAGTTATCTTAGTTGTCTTTTTATTCCTACAAAATTGGCGAGCGACTATTATTCCCACCTTAGCAATTCCAGTATCCCTAATTGGTACTTTTGCTTTTATGATCTTGATGGGTTATTCAATAAACACAATTACTTTATTTGGTTTAGTGCTTGCTATTGGTATCGTTGTTGATGACGCTATTATTGTTATTGAGAATGTTGAACGTATATTAAAAGAAGAACAATTGCCGATTAAAGATGCAGTAACTAAAGCAATGGATCAAGTCTCTGGTCCTATCATTGCGACTACGCTTGTTTTATTAGCTGTATTTGTACCTGTTGCCTTTATGCCTGGCATAACAGGTGAATTGTATAAACAGTTCTCTGTGACTATTTCTTTTGCCGTACTGATTTCCTCATTAAATGCTCTAACCTTGAGCCCTGCATTATGTACAGTGCTTTTAAGTGCTGAAAAAATGAAACCAATCAAGTGGTTAATACCATTTGAAAGCCTTATAACTAAGTCGACAGGGGTCTATAGCAAGACTGTTGGTTTTATGCTTAAACGACTTACCCGAGTTGGACTTTTTGTTGGTTTAATTTTTATTGGTGCTGGTTGGTTAACCACTGCTGTTCCTACGGCATTTTTACCTGGAGAAGATCAAGGTTATCTTTTTGTCGATATTCAGTTACCAGATGCTGCTTCAAGTAATCGTACTCAAGCGGTATTAGACAAAATAACACCCACTATTTTAAGCGATGCTGCCGTTGATGATATTATCACTGTATCAGGTTTCTCATTACTTGGTGGTGCCGGTTCAAATAATGGTCTTGCCATCATTCTCCTTAAAGATTGGGAAGAAAGAACGACACCAGAGCTGGGCTTGAGGCAGATAATTCCTCGCTTGATGGGGCAATTATGGACCATGCCAGATGCTCAAATTATGGTCTTTAATCCACCACCTATTCCTGGTTTGGGTAATAGCTCAGGCTTTGATTTTAAGTTACAAGATAGTGAAGGTCGTGATCCGGCAGAATTAGCGCAAGTGATGAATGGTCTTATTTATGAAGCCAATCAACGACCTGAGCTATCACGTGTTTTTAGTACTTATCGTGCCAATGTACCGCAATACTTTTTAGAAGTAGATCGCAATAAAGCAAAAGCACAAGGTGTCGCATTATCTGATATTTTTGCTACTTTACAAGCGCAGTTAGGCTCTTTATATATTAATGACTTTAGTCAGTTTGGTCGTACGTATCGTGTGACGATTCAGGCAGAAAGTAAGTACAGAGCTGAGCCTTCAGATCTTCGATATTACTTCGTTCGTAATAAAGACGACGAGATGGTACCACTAACGACTTTAGCAAGTGTTAAACCCATCTTAGGGCCAACTACGATAAGTCACTTTAATCTATATCGTAGTGCTAGTATCACTGGTAATGCTGCTCCTGGATACTCTTCAGGTCAATCTATTGATGTAATGGAGGAATTAGCTAGCACATTACCTCAAGGTTATATTTATGAATGGTCAGGGCAGTCGAAACAAGAGCTTGAAGCGGGTAATTTAGCTCCGATATTATTTGGTTTAGCGATTATCTTTGTTTACCTGTTCTTAGTGGCGCAGTATGAAAGCTGGACAATACCATTCTCCGTTATTGCCGCAGTGCCTTTAGCATTATTTGGCGCCATGTTAGCACTATATACTGTAGGTATGGCTAATAATATCTATGCACAAGTTGGCTTGGTTTTATTAATAGGCCTTTCGACTAAAACTGCGATTCTAATCGTTGAATTTGCCATGGAGCAAAGAGCGGCTGGTGAAACGATAATGAATGCAGCACTTAATGCCGCTAGAATGCGTTTTCGAGCGGTATTAATGACTGCTTTCTCGTTCATACTAGGTGTTTTACCGCTTGTTTTTGCAACGGGAGCAGGGGCTGGAAGTCGTGTTTCTTTGGGTATAACAGTACTCGCAGGTATGATAGCTGCAACACTGTTTGGCACGTTACTCGTACCTTATTTCTACCTATTGATACAACGTATGAGAGAGAAATTTAAGGGACAAACTGACGTCACTTAAGAGAGTTTTTGACTGGAAGCACAATAAAAAAGGGCACATAATAGGTGCCCTTTTTTATCTCTTTGCTTTCTCATAATTATGAGGGATATATAACATGGAATGATTACCTTTCACCATGCTCACTTTCAAAGGTAACCAAGCTAATTATTGGTTTTCTAGCTTATAGTTTATTCTTGATCTGGCTTGTTCTCTTCTTCAGCAAGTTTAGCTCTTTCTGCTTTTGAGACATATTTAGGTTTATTACTGGTATGTAATTTTGAATTCGCTTTTTTAGCTTTCTTTTTCAAAATGCTGTTAATTTTCTTTTTTCTGTTCATGTGTTTATCTCGGTATCAAACTAAAGTTATTTTGGCTGTAGACCATTAAAAAATAAGCGTCAAAAGCATCAAAGGAAGATACGGGTATATCACCGTTGGCTTTATTGAACTTCGGACATACTCAGTAATAAGCTCGGTAGTCTTAGGGCGGTTTTCTCGCCAGTACTTATAAACTAAATGCGGTTTATTTGACTCAGGTATCAGCTCTTCTTCAGGAAGCGCTAATTTATCTTCAATTGTTAATATTGCATTTGCTGTTCTTTGCTGAAAGGTTTTCCATATGGCTTCTTGTAACCATAGTATAGCTACTATGAGTAGTGTAACAAAAGTTGTAACTGAAAAAGTAAAAGCAATTAAAGTGAGTATTGTCGCAACAAGCTTGATAATTAAGGCATAATTTTCATAAGTTTCATGGTTGTTATGTAAAGTATGCCATTGCTCTACTAATAACTGTTTTGAATCTGTAATCATAGGTTTGAATATACTGGGGTTGTACAATAATTACTGTTATTATGCGCGCATTATCTATCTCATGAAAGTTTTCTTATCTTTCTATTGATAGCTTTCTTCTTTTTGGCTTAGTTTTGACTAAGCCGCTTTAATCCAGAGGCGTTTATTTTGAGTACAAATACAACTACTTCATCATTAGCTTTTACTTCGTTAGGCTTGAAACAAGATTTAGTTAAAAACTTATCATCGCTTGGCTATGAGCAAATGACTCCCATTCAGGCTAAAACGCTACCTGAATTGCTTAATGGAAAAGATGTTATTGGTGAAGCCAAAACTGGCTCAGGTAAAACAGCAGCCTTTGGTTTAGCTTTACTGAACAAACTTGAAGTTAAACGCTTTCGTATCCAGTCTATGGTGTTATGTCCGACTCGTGAGCTGGCTGATCAAGTAGCAAAAGAATTGCGAAAATTAGCGCGTGGTATTCATAATATAAAAATATTAACACTTTGTGGCGGAACACCGTTTGGGCCGCAAATAGGCTCATTAGAGCATGGCGCACATATTATTGTAGGTACGCCAGGTCGTATTGAAGAACATGTTATTAAAGGCACTTTGCCGTTAGAAAACTTGAACTTATTAGTGTTAGATGAAGCTGATCGCATGTTAGAAATGGGCTTTCAAGCTGCACTTGATAATATCGTAGGGCGTACACCACTGGCTCGTCAAACATTACTCTTCAGTGCTACCTTCCCTGAGCAGATTAAGGCTATTAGTGATAGTATCATGACAGATCCTGTATTAGTGAAAGTCGCCTCAAGTGAAAATAAATCGACCATTAGCCAAAAGTTTTTTAAAGTTAACAATGATGAAGAACGTCTCGATGCACTGCGTTTATTGTTATTAGATAACCCAGTTGAATCGACAGCTATTTTTTGTAATACCAAAAAAGAAACTCAGCAAGTCGCAGAAAGCTTACATTTTGATGGCTTTAGCGTATTAGCTTTACATGGCGATTTAGAGCAACGTGATAGAGATCAAACGTTATTACGCTTTGCTAACAAAAGTGCTTCTATCCTTGTTGCAACCGACGTTGCAGCACGTGGCTTAGATATTGATAGCTTAGACTTAGTTATTAATTATCATATTGCCCGAGATAGTGAAGTACATGTACATCGAATTGGCCGTACAGGTCGAGCAGGTAGCACTGGTATAGCTTTTTCACTGTTTAGTGACAAAGAAAGCTATAAAGTAGGGTTACTGGAAGACTATCTTGAAGCTGTTATTACACCTGAGTCACTGCCATCTTTAGCTGTGCTTTCGAATGAGCGTCATCAAGCCAAAATGGCGACTATTCAAATTGATGGCGGTAAGAAGCAAAAAGTAAGACCGGGAGATATTTTAGGTGCGCTTACTGGTAATAATGGCATACAAGGTTCTCAAGTGGGCAAGATCTCTGTTCTTGATAACAAAGCTTATGTTGCTGTAACTAAAGCCGCTTTAAATTTAGCCTTGAAAAAGTTATCAAAAGGTAAAATGAAAGGTCGTACGTTCAATGCTCGCCATTTAACTAATTAGTTTCTTGATTCATTTCATTACTTGATAAAAATTTCGATGAAACATGCCTACCAAGAGCTGCTTGCTAACAAGCAGCTTGATTTTGATAATGCACAAACTCAAGCTATAGATGCTTTAATGCTGTTATCTGAGCAGTTGCTAGCCCAGCAGACGTTGCCGGAAAAATTAAAAGAAAATATCCCTGGGTTATATTTTCATGGCAGGGTCGGTCGAGGTAAAACAATGTTGATGGATTTGTTCTATCAACACTTAGCAATTAAAAACAAGAAACGTATTCACTTCCATCACTTTATGGAAAGTGTGCATCAACAATTAGCACAGTTAACGGGGCAAGCTGAGCCTCTTAGTCATATAGCTGCTGAGTGGTCTAAAAATATTGACTTATTATGCTTTGATGAGTTTTATGTAAATGATATTGGCGATGCTATGTTATTGAGTGGGCTTTTTTCTGCACTCTTTGCCCAAGGTATTACACTTGTTGCTACTTCTAATTGTCTACCGGAACAACTGTACCGGAATGGTTTACAAAGAGAGCGTTTCTTACCCACTATTGCATTAATTAATCAATATTGTCAGATTGTTTCTATCGATGGTGATGTTGATCATCGACGGGCAAAATTTATAAAATACAACTGTTATAATAATTATTATTTGCTTAATAACCATGGCAATACAAAGTTAATTGAACGTTTTCAAGCCTTGACTAACAAAGGTGAGTTAACTCCGGGGGAGATTAAAGTTAATCATCGACAAATAAGCTATATAGCTAAGCATGATAACGTTATTTATTTTGAATTTTTTGCTCTGTGCTCTGGCCCTCGAAGTCAGCGAGACTATATGGCCATTGCTAAAGAGTTCGATATTGTTTGTATTGAAAATGTGCCTAAGTTTTCTGGTGACTTAGTACCAGCAGTGTTTTCAGGAGTTGAGGATAGTTATCAACGCAGTGGTGTTTTAATGGGAGAGTTGCAACAACTTGATGATGAAGCGAGACGTTTTATTGCGTTAGTAGATGAGTTCTACGATCAAAACATCAAATTAATTGTTAGTGCTCAAGTTGACATTTTTGACCTTTATCAAGGGCAACAACTCAGTTTTGAATTTGAGCGCTGTCAGTCGCGATTAATTGAAATGCAGCAAAGTTAAGAGTTTGTATAAAGCATCATTAACTCGTCAAATTGACTAAATTAGTGGCTTATATTATTTGTACTAAACTGCAGAAATTACTATCTTATTGAAAAGTAATAATAAATAAAGTTGGCATTATGTTTGTAACCTTTATGTTAATCATAGCTAGTCTTATAACATTGACGTGATAACTAGTTTTACTTTCCTAGTTACAACACGGGTAAGCTAGCTTTTGAAATAACGTTCATTCATTGCAATCATTGACTCAATATCAAATAATAAAATACAACTTAAGGATTAGAACATGACTTCTTTTCACCCAACAATAATCGCTAGCATTCTTTCCGTATCCGTTGCATCACCTGTTGTCTTCGCAAATACATCATGTAATGTAAATTTATCGGCGGGTTTTGCAATCCAAACTAATTCGATTGAATTTTTACAAGCTGAGGGTGCAGATGGTACGCAAGAACGGCGTTTATATAGCATCCTTGATGGTAAAAAGCTCTTGGTTAATAATCAAGAAGTGCAGTTATCTGATGAGCAACAAGCTCTTGTAAAAAAATATGATGGGCAAATTCGTCACTTAGTACCTCAGGTTAAAAATGTAGCTATTGAAGGTGTTGATCTAGCTATTGAAGGTGTAAATCTTGCGTTCAATGGATTACTTGGTGAGGGCAATGCAGTTGCAGCAGATTTAACGACAGAGTTAACATTGATTCGAGAACAAGTCGCCACTAACTTATCCATTGAAAATGGCGTTTCTGTTGGTGTGGAAGGTCTGGAAAGTGAAGGCTTGCTTGGAAAAGACTTTGATAAGCGTATTGAGTCGGTAGTTGAAAAAGCAGTATTGAACTCTATGGGCAGTATCTTAATCGCTATGGGCCAACAAATGATGGCTTCAGGAGGGGATCAGGAAAACTTTGAAACGCGCATGGAAAATTTTGGTGAAAATATCGAACATGAGATGACGACCCGATCTGCTGTAATTGAAAAGAAAGCAGAAGCGCTATGTAGCAGTATTGTTGAGGTTGATGCATTAGAAGAGCAACTAAAACGTGAGATTAAGCCACTCGCCCGAATTAATATTTTTACCGTGACACAAACACACCATGAAGAAAAGCCTAACCCGACAAAAATGTAACCGTTATATTGACAGCTTCAGACATAGGAATGATTAGCCTTGTTAGTTACTCTTATGAGTGAAAATAAGGAATATAGTTCAACACACTGGCCTCGCACTGTTATAATTGCGGGGTCTTTTTTATCTTTATATTTTGTTATATATGCACGCAGTTCATCAATTACACCAATACCGTAAAAGTATAAGTACAACAACCTACAAAGCACGGGGGCAAAGAGTCATTCGTTGTCCGTTATGCCAACTTGCGAAACAGTATTGTATTTGTGGAATATCACCAGATAAAGCACAAGTGCAGAGCACTGCAGGATTTTTGTTGTTAATGTATGACACTGAAGTTTTAAAACCGAGTAATACAGGAAAGCTCATTGCAGACCTTATTCCTGATACTTTTGCCTTTTTATGGTCAAGAACACAGGAAAATATTGAATTACTCGATGTGCTTAATGATGATAAATGGTTTCCTCTTGTTGTTTTTCCACAAGAATATGCTGATGATGAGCGAAAAGTGTTTACTAATAAAGTTATTTGCCCTGCTGGTAAAAGACCTTTATTTATCATGCTTGATGGTAGTTGGCGTGAAGCGAAAAAGATGTTTCGAAAAAGCCCCTATTTAAATAAATTTCCACTGGTATCATTTGATGCTAAAACGGCTGTTGAAGCTGTAAGTGGTCAA
>MAAC01019427.1_pt1 | contig 22025 bp, 17 predicted proteins | sample 1115981 | NCBI WGS metagenome assembly MAAC01 (sample SAMN04961126, study PRJNA320927) | seawater metagenome | isolation source: sample BD02T64 sea water enriched with oil for 64 days | place: USA:Gulf of Mexico | collected 2013-07-27
GTAATTCCGCACGACTTGTCACACGGAAACCCTGCCCGCCAAGGGAGCGCCCGAGAGCAGCAAAATCATGACGGCCAAATGCCACCCCATGTTTCGCCATTTGACGCCCGCGTTGTTTCAACTCAATCAGGGCGAGCTCAGCATCAACAAACACCACAAAAATCGGATTGCCACCAAGTTCCGCCGTTGTCGCCAATTCGCCTGCGCACATCAAAGTGCCCGCATCACCAGAGAAACTGATCACCTGGCGTTCAGGTGCGGCAAGTTTCGCCCCCATGGCCAAGGGCAAAGCGCAGCCCATGGTGCACAAAGCCGAGCTTTGCAAAAGACCACGCGGGCCATCGCATTCCCATATCTGAGACAGTAAAATTCGATGCGCGCCACTGTCTGCCGTGGCGATGGTTCCTGCGGGCATAGCGGCGCGACATTCGGCGATCACGGCGGCTGGCCCCCAAATCTCTGTGGTTTTAAACAGCGTGGCAAGATCTTGTTTCGCTTTGATAACCTCACCTTCGACCCAGGTTGGTGCCGGTGTAACATCTGCTGCGAGTCTCTTCAGGCTTTCGCCGGTATGTGCGATGAAATTCACAGTCGCCTGATGCATGTAATGGTCGTTCATAACAGGCGCAATATCGATAACATTGACCAGCGACGGCTCCCAGATTTCACGCCAGCCAGGGCGCATCTCGATCGGATCATAGCCTGCGCAGATGATCAAATCGGCGGCCTCTACAAAAGGGATCAGTACCGTATCCGCACGCGGAGAAAGCCCCGCGCCACCAAGGCAAAGCGGGTGATTTTCCGGCAATACACCCTTGGCTTTGTAACTGGTGATTACGGGAATATTAAAGCGTTCGGCAAAAGCTTGCAGAACCGCATGAGACCCTTCCGAAAGCACATCAAGGCCAGCAATAATGACCGGGCGTTTGGCTTCTGATAACCAAGCGCGGGCTTGGTCCAGATCCGGGCCTTCGACTGGCACAACAGGCGTGGCAGGGGTTAGGCGACGCAGGCGTTTGGGGGTGACTTCCATATCCGCAACAGATATCGGCACATCAATGTGCACGGGGCCCGGACGTGGTGCCATCGCAATTGAAACCGCTTTATCCGCAATAATATCAGCACCTTCTGCCGTGAGTTTAAAGCTGGCCTTCGTGATCTCAGCCAGAACGGCCTGATGATCCACAACTTGGTGCGTATAGGTCAGGGCCTCATCCGCATCAACACAGCCCGACAGAATGATCATCGGCACGCGATCTTGGTGGGCATTGGCGATGACGTTGACACCATTCAAAACCCCTGGCCCCAAAGTCGCCACGAGAATCGCAGGTGCACCATTCACATGATGCACACCTTCGGCCATGAAACCGGCGGCGTTTTCGTGTTTGCATAGGATAAATTTGATACCCGCGCGTTCCAGCGCATCCACCATGGTCAGAACTTCACCACCGGGCATGCCAAAGGCGTGGCGGCACCCTGCCTCATAAAGACGGCGGGCAACAAGGTCTGCGGCTCGGGTGATTTCGGTCATTTCGCAGCCCCTTCGGCCAATTTCACATACCCATCACGGGTTTGAGGCACTTTAATGCCCAGCAACCCACCTGCAACCTGCGTTTTAAGGATTTGTGCTGTGCCTCCCCCAATTGTGAACATACGTACGTCGCGATACATGCGTTCCAGCGGCTCCTGCGCGCCGTAACCACGTGCACCAAACATCTGCAGCGCATCATTGACCACGGAAATCGCGCTTTCAGAGGCGAACATCTTTGCCCGCGCCGCCATGTGCATATCAGGAAAGCCTTTGCCACAAAGCGTCTGCGCCGCTTCACGTAACATCAGGCGAGAGGCATGAACTTTCGCGTCCATCTCGGCCAACATCCATTGCAACCCTTGGAATTCCGCCAGTGGGCGGCCAAATTGTTCGCGCTCTCTAAGATAACGGATCGCGTGATCCACAGCCCCAGCAGCGATACCCAAGGCGATGGTTCCGGCACCAACACGCTGGCTGTTATATGCCGTCATCAGGTCGGCAAAACCGCGCGAGAATCCAGAAGGCGGGCTGATGACCATATCGTCAGCGATCATCACATCCGTAAAGCGCAACTCTGCCTCGGGCATACCACAAAGGCCCATTGTACGTTCGCGCCCAATGACTTCAAAACCTGGACAAGACAGATCCGCCTGCGGGTCATGTAGTAAGAGGAAACCGCCAATACCTAAATTTACACCGTCTTCATCCAAAACCCGCGCAAAAACCAAGTGTAGCTTTGATACACCACCGCCGGTGATCCAATGCTTCACCCCATTGAGGCGATATCCACCGGGAACTTTTTGCGCAACTGTGGTCATCTCCGTGGCCGCGGATCCAGCCCCAGGTTCGGTAATGCAAATCGCAGGTTTATCGCCATTTAACACGTAAGATGCGCATAATTTCTTTTGCTCTTCAGTGCCATAGGCCATGACGGCGCTGATGCCGCCCATGTTTGCCTCGACCACAATACGGGCTGACAATGTGCAGTGACGTGCAATTTCTTCAACCACATCAACAACAGCAAGAAAACTAGCACCCTGCCCGCCATATGCCAGTGGGATGCTCATACCCATCAGACCCGCATCGGTCAGATCATCGATGTTTTCCCAACAATATTCGCGGCTTTCATCCCATTTGGCGGCGCGCTTTGCGAAGGCTGGACCAAGATTACGGGCGGCACGTAGCCACGTTGTTTCAGCGGGAAGATTGGGGGAGTTGGAAAGGTCAGACATTGCGGGCTCCGAATATGGGTTAATCCGGGAATAGGTCGCTTGCTTCTTCAACTCAATCAAATATAAATGAACTCTAAGTTCAGGAAATTTTAATATGAATATCCGCGGCCTCCACACACTTTTATCTATCAGTCAAACCGGGTCATTCTCTGTAACCGCTGAACAGTTAAACATGACCCTACCCGCCGTTTCCATGCAGATGAAGGCCTTGGAGGAAAATCTGGGACAGGTGTTGTTTGACCGAAGCGCCCGCCCGCCGCGTCTAACGTCGGAAGCCCGTGCAATACTGAATGATGCGCGTGTGATATTAGATGCCGAGGCACGGATTCGCGCCGGAAGCCAAAATGCGGGTGCCTTGCTTGGGCGATACAGAATTGGGTTTATACCAACCGCCAGTGTGCGCATTCTGCCAGGATTCTTGCAGCGCGTCAGCACTGAGGCCCCAAAGGCAGAATTTGACACGACCGCAGGCTTATCCGCAGATTTGGCGCGAGCCGTTTTAGCCGGCACATTGGAGGGCGCAGTCGTGACCGGCGGGGCATTGCCTGCGGGGTTAGTTTGCGAACAAATTGCGCGTGAACCAATGGCCCTCGCGGTGCCTGAAGGAGTCGGAAACGTCGCGATCCCTGCCTTACCAGATCAGCTGCCATTTCTACAGTTTTTACCAGATGGTGGCATTGGGCGTGTGATTGATGTTTGGCTTAACGAAAACACCCTTACGCCCAAACGTCGCATCATTTTTGACACGGTAGAGCCAATTATTGAATGTCTGGCTCACGGGTTAGGATATACAATCCTGCCACGACCTGACCTGGAAAGATATCCGGAGAAATCATTCTTAATCAAAGATCTACCTGGAAAACCGATTTCACGTGATGTGGTATTTATTAGCCGAGAACATACAATGTCTGCAGCACATAGGGCCAAAATTTTAGAGATGATGATTGGCGATTGATTGCCTATTCAGAACCGGGGGTCATCAATACCGGGCGTCGATTTCGCCAGTTTCTCAAGATCATCAATCTTCTTCAGGTCAACCTCATAGCCATCCATTTTCACGCCATATGGGCCCAGCGCCTTGATCGCACGTGACAGGTTTTCCGGGGTCATCCCAAGATATGAGGCAAGCGTTCGTTTCTCAAGTGACAACCGGAAGCACGGGCTGTCATGTTCACGGCTTTTGCGCAGCAGGTAATTGGCGAGGCGTTCGATGGATGTGCGCAACTTCATGTTTTTGCTGCTTTTCACGACAGACCGGTAACATTGCGCCAATTCCGTCACCACGGCACGGGCGAAATCTGCGTCTTGGGAAAACACATCTCGCACATCGCTTGAGGGCAGCATGATCACGCGGGATTTCTCCATCGTGCGAGCACTCATCAGATATGGGGCGTCTTTCACCGTGGCGGCGAGAATAAAGGTCGAAACCGGGCGTACGATCGCCATGGTACTGTCTGAACCATTCCAAGAGGCGTAAAGTTCAACACTGCCCGACATCATAATATGCAGAAAGTCGGCATCTTCACCTTCAGTGATCAGATCAACTTGTGGCGGGAAGTTCTGCACGTAAGCACCGCGCATTAACCGCTCAAAGTTGGCAGTTTCCATTTTTTTGAACAAATCCAGCTTCAGGATCTCTGGTGTGTCTGACTCGCGCATGTGGCTTGCTATCTCCAATTTTACGTATTCTCTGAGATCTCTTGATAAAGATCAAGAAGGATGTTGCGGTTTTGCAATTCGTGACTTGATCTAACGCTTCCTAGCGCTTCAAATTACTTGAATATCCATTTATTTTCAGATGCAAATATTCACTTTTGATCTGTGTCAAGTTTCGTGAAGCAATTTACGCCCACACCCCTCTCAAAGCCTGGAAACGGGCGCTGACACCCAGGAGGGCCCTATGGAGCTACAGAACAAAGCCACAAGTCTCTGGCGAAATTTCTTCAACGTTAAAATGGTACAAATTCGCACATTCCACATGACGTGGTTTGCGTTTTTCTCGTGCTTCTTTGCGTGGTTCGGTATCGCACCCCTGATGATCATCGTGCGCGAAGAATTGGAACTGACCAAGTCACAGGTTGGCTGGTCAATCATCGCGTCTGTTGCGGTGACCGTTTTCGCGCGGTTCTTCATCGGCTGGCTTTGTGATCGTATCGGTCCACGGCTTGCATACTCTTGGTTGCTTATCCTTGGCGCCTTCCCAGTTGCGGGTATTGGCTTGGCAGACAGCTTTGAGAGCTTTCTGTTCTTCCGCCTGCTGATCGGTGTGATTGGCGCGTCTTTCGTGATCACACAATACCATACAACCATGATGTTCGCCCCCAACGTGGTGGGCACTGCAAACGCAACATCAGCGGGCTGGGGTAACCTAGGCGGCGGTGTGACACAGTTCGCGATGCCAATGATCTTCTCAATGTTTGTGGTTGGCTTTGGCTTTACTGATGCCGCTGGCTGGCGCATGGCAATGATGGTTGTGGGTGGCGTGATCTTTGTGGTCGGTATCGCTTACTTCTTCCTGACCCAAGATGCGCCGGACGGCAACTTCAAGGAACTACGCGAAAAAAACATGATGCCTGAGAAGAAGAAAGTCACTGGCGACTACTTCCGAGCACTGGCGGACTACCGCGTTTGGATCTTGTTTGTGATCTATGGTGCTTGTTTCGGTATTGAGTTGACTGTGAACAACGTCGCGGCGCTGTACTTCTATGACTACTTTGATCTCAGCCTTGTGGCTGCGGGTGGTGTTGCGGCTTCATTCGGCCTGATGAACATCTTTGCCCGCACATTGGGCGGCATCTTTGGAGACAACTTCGGCGCACTTTGGGGCCTGAAGGGACGTTCATTCTGGCTGTTTGTTGTGCTGCTGGGTGAAGGTTGTGCGCTGATGATCTTCAGTCAAATGCAGGTGCTGTTCTTGGCGCTGCCAATGCTGATCATCTTCTCGCTGTTCACACAGATGGCTGAAGGTGCGACTTATTCTGTGGTTCCATTCATCAACAAGAAATCTCTTGGCGCGGTCGCCGGTGTGGTTGGCGCAGGCGGTAACGCTGGTGCGGTTGCTGCGGGCTTCCTGTTCAAGGGCGCGATGGAATGGAATGACGTGTTCTTTGTGATCGGCGTGACCGTTGCCTGTGCTTCAGTGCTGGCATTCTTTGTACGCTTCACTCCAGAACAGGAAGAAGAAGAACGTGCCAACCTTGAATCAGCGGCACTCGATACACTGCAGCTGCAAGCGGACCGAGCCAATCAGGCCGTCGCCCGTTCAGTAGCCATCGTTGCGGAATACAACCGCACACACCCTGAAAACCAAAAATAACAATCAATTGGCGGGCCCCTTACAAGCCCGCCACCTCTCTCACACAGGAGGATATCGTGGGACAAGATCTTAGAAACTATACCCCGGAAGACGAGGCCTATTGGGCGTCAACCGGTAAGGCGATTGCAAACCGCAATCTCTGGATTTCCATTCCGTCACTGCTCTGTGGCTTTGCGGTTTGGCTATACTGGGGCATCATCACTGTTCAGATGATCAACCTTGGTTTTGGCTTTGAGAAATCCGAACTGTTCACCCTCGCAGCGATTGCCGGTTTGACCGGTGCGACCCTGCGCATTCCGTCAACCTTCTTCATTCGCATCGCGGGTGGACGAAACACCATCTTCTTTACAACAGCCCTTCTGATGATCCCGGCTGTTGGAGCAGGCTTTGCCCTTCAAGACCCAAACACCCCACTGTGGAAATTCCAAGTTCTGGCGTTTCTGTCTGGTATCGGTGGCGGTAACTTCTCATCCTCCATGTCCAACATCAGTTTCTTCTTTCCTAAGCGTATGCAGGGTTACTCCCTCGGTATGAACGCGGGTCTGGGCAACTTTGGTGTGACCACCATGCAAATTCTGATCCCTCTGGTGATGACATTTGGTCTGTTTGGCGGCGAAGGTCGTGAGCTGGTGAACACTTCCGGCACATTGATCGGCAAAATCCCTGCAGGCACTGAAACCTTCATCCACAACGCGGGTTTTGTTTGGTTGCTGCTGCTTGTACCGCTGGCATTCGCTGGCTGGTGGGGCATGAACAACATCCGTGACGAACATGTATCCCCAGAGATCCCAGGTCCAGTCGGCGCATTTGGCACCATTTCCGGCATGTTGCTGGTTGGTTTCATGACTGCTGCATTCGGTCTGTGGTTGATGTTGCCTGAAAAAGTTGGCGGCTCTGGCTTCATGGTTTCCAAATGGATCGTTCTGCCAATCGTTATTGCGCTGACTGTATTCCTGCTGAAAATGATCCCTGGTCAAGTTGGTCAGAACCTGTCGCGTCAATATAAGATCTTTGGCAACAAGCACACATGGGCGATGACTGTCATCTACACCATGACTTTTGGTTCCTTCATTGGGTTTTCCGCAGCGCTTGCCCTGACCATCAAAGTTGTCTTCGGCTTCAGCCACATTGAAGTTGACGGTGTAATGACCCACGACATGGTGAATGCAAACGGGCCATCCGCCCTGATGTTCGCTTGGATGGGCCCATTCATCGGTGCCTTGATCCGTCCGGTTGGCGGCATGATCGCTGACAAACTTGGCGGTGCACGTGTAACCCACTGGATTTCCGTAGTGATGGTCGCATCAGCCCTAGGCGTTGCTTACTACATTCAGAAAGCCTACAACTCTGCCACTCCAGAAGAATACTTCGTACCGTTCTTGGGTCTCTTCCTGATCCTGTTCGCAGCAACTGGTATTGGCAACGGTTCCACCTTCCGCACTATCGCCGTGGCCTTCAACAAAGAACAAGCTGGTCCTGTTCTTGGCTGGACTGCTGCTGTAGCTGCTTACGGTGCTTTCATCATCCCCAAAGTGTTTGGTGAGCAAATGAAAGCCGGCACACCTGAATATGCTCTGTACGGTTTCGCCGTCTTCTACGGCGTCTGTATCGCTATCAACTGGTGGTTCTATCTGCGCCCTGGCGCCTACATCAAGAACCCCTAATACACCACGTCAGGCCTAGCCATCATGGCTAGGCCTGAGCCAGCCCGCCCCGCCCCCTTCCGCATTTCCCGTGCAAAGCGGGGCGGGCCAGCAAACTTAAGGAGAGTATGAGATGAGCCACCTGCTCGATCGCCTGAATTTCTTCCAGTCAAAGCAACTGGATACCTTTTCCAACAACCACGGTCAGACCACCAATGAAGACCGTTCCTGGGAAGACACGTATCGTAACCGCTGGCGTCACGACAAAGTTGTGCGTTCGACCCACGGTGTGAACTGTACGGGCTCTTGTTCTTGGAAGATCTACGTCAAAAGCGGTATCGTCACCTGGGAAACCCAGCAGACCGATTATCCACGTACACGCCATGACCTGCCCAACCACGAACCGCGCGGATGCGCCCGTGGTGCAAGCTATTCTTGGTATCTCTATTCGGCCAACCGGGTGAAAAACCCACTTATTCGCGGCAAGCTGATGAAAGCTTGGCGTCGGATGCGCAAAAACATGGAACCCGCTGCGGCCTGGAAGGCCCTTCAGGAAGATCCGGTTCTACGTGCCTCTTATGTGAAAACCCGTGGTAAAGGCGGCTTTGTGCGCGCAACTTGGGATGAGAGCACTGAAATCATCGCTGCCGCCAACGCCTATACCGTGAAAACATACGGCCCTGACCGCGTCTTTGGGTTCTCCCCAATTCCTGCGATGTCCATGGTGTCTTATGCGGCCGGTTCACGTTACCTTTCCCTGCTCGGCGGCGTTTGCATGTCCTTCTATGATTGGTATTGCGACCTTCCACCAGCTTCCCCAATGACTTGGGGTGAGCAGACAGATGTTCCAGAATCAGCCGACTGGTATAACGCCGGTTATCTGCTGCTTTGGGGCTCTAACGTGCCACAAACCCGTACGCCAGATGCGCACTTCTATACGGAAGCCCGGTATCGCGGCACGAAATCCGCGGTTATTTCACCAGACTATTCAGAAGCCGCTAAATTCGGTGATATTTGGCTGAACGCGAAACAGGGTACCGATGCAGCACTTGCGATGGCCTTTGGTCACGTGATCCTGCGCGAATTCCACCTTGATCGTCAGGCGGAATACTTTGAAGACTACACCCGCAAATATTCCGACTTCCCAATGCTTGTTCAGCTAGAGGAAAAAGACGGTAAGATGATCCCTGGCCGCTTCCTGCGTGCCGATGATCTGGATGGCAAGCTGGGTGAAGAGAACAACCCGGAATGGAAAACCATTGCTTGGGATGCCAAAACTGGCGGTCCATGTGCACCAAATGGTTCTGTTGGTTATCGTTGGGGTGAAGACGGCGAATGGAACCTTGAGGAACGCGCCAAAGGTGACGATACAGACCTCAAAATGTCCTTCATCCTTGAAGAAGACCACGACGAAGTTATGGGCGTTGATTTCCCATATTTCGGCGGCGAAGCCACTGAAAACTTTGTCAAATGTGAACACCCCGACGTTCTGACCCGCAATATTCCAGTCAAAAAAATCAAGTCTGGCGACAAGACCATCACGGTTGCGACTGTGTTTGATCTGTTCTGTGCCAACTATGGTCTGGATCGTGGTTTGGGCGGTGAATGGGTTGCCAAAGATTATGGCGACGATATCCCCGGCACCCCAGCTTGGGCTGAGAAAATCACCGGTGTTGCGGCAGATAAAATCGAAGCTGTTGCCCGTGAATTCGCGACGAACGCTGAGAAGACCCATGGTAAATCCATGGTCATTCTAGGCGCCGGTTTGAACCACTGGTATCACATGGATATGAGCTATCGCGGCATTATCAACATGCTGGTGATGTGTGGTTGTGTTGGGCAATCCGGCGGTGGTTGGAGCCACTATGTTGGACAAGAGAAACTGCGTCCACAGACCGGTTGGCAACCGCTGGCATTTGGCCTTGATTGGTCACGTCCACCACGTCACATGAACGCAACGTCTGCTTGGTATGCCCACACAGATCAGTACCGTTATGAACAGTTGGACGCCAAGGAAATCCTCTCGCCGACAGCACCTGAAGGTGATTGGGATGTTAGCCTGATTGACTATAACATTCGTGCGGAACGCATGGGCTGGTTGCCATCAGCGCCACAGCTAAAAACCAACCCATTGCAAGTTGCAAAAGACGCAAAAGCGGCGGGCAAAGAGGTTCCCGCATACGTTGCAGAGCAGCTGAAGTCTGGCGAATTGGAAATGTCGTGCGAAGATCCGGATTCACCAGAAAACTGGCCACGTAACCTGTTTATCTGGCGTTCCAACCTGTTGGGGTCTTCCGGTAAAGGTCACGAATATTTCCTCAAGCACCTCCTAGGCACTGATCACGGTGTTATGGGCAAGGATCTTGGCGAAGAAGGCGGCAAAATGCCGAAGGAAGCCAAATGGCACAAGGACGCCCCGAAAGGCAAACTTGACCTCTTGGTGACCATCGACTTCCGCATGTCCACGACTGCTGTATATTCAGACATCGTTCTGCCGACAGCATCTTGGTATGAAAAAGACGATCTGAACACTTCAGACATGCACCCGTTCATTCACCCGCTTCAGGCGGCTGTTGATCCGGCGTATGAGTCAAAATCAGACTGGGAAATCTTCAAATCCATCGCTGAGAAATTCAGCGAAATTGCACCTGAAATTCTGGGTGTGGAAACTGATGTTGTGCAAATGCCAATCCTGCATGACACCCCTTCTGAGATCGCTCAAGACCAAGTTAAAGACTGGAAAAAAGGCGAATGTGAACTGATCCTTGGTAAAACCGCGCCAAACTATGTCACTGTTGAGCGGGATTATCCGAACTTGGCTAAAAAGTTCAAATCCGTTGGTCCGCTGCTTGAAAAATTGGGCAACGGCGGTAAAGGCATCAACTGGAACACTGAAGTTGAGGTCAAACATCTGGGCGATCTGAACGGTCGTGTTCTTGAGGAAGGTGTTTCCAAAGGCCAACCTAAGCTGAACACCGCGATTGACGCCTGCGAGATGATCCTGATGCTTGCGCCAGAAACCAACGGTGAAGTTGCGGTGAAAGCTTGGAACGAATTGTCTAAGGCGACAGGTCGTGAACACGCCCACCTTGCGCTGCCGAAGGAAGACGAAAAGATCCGTTTCCGCGACATCGCAGTGCAGCCGCGCAAGATTATTTCCTCTCCCACCTGGTCCGGTATTGAGAGCGAAGAAGTCTGTTATAACGCAGGTTACACCAACGTTCATGAGCTGATCCCATGGCGCACACTGACCGGTCGTCAGCAACTGTATCAAGATCACCTCTGGATGCGCGCATTCGGTGAGGGTTTTGTTGGCTACCGTCCACCAGTTGATCTGAAAACCGTTGAGGGTGACTTTAACACTGAAAAAGGCGAACCCCACGTTGTCTTGAACTTCATCACACCGCACCAGAAATGGGGGATCCACTCCACCTACTCTGACAACTTGATGATGCTCACGCTAAACCGGGGTGGTCCTGTGGTTTGGTTGTCTGAAAATGACGCCAAAGTTGCGGGTCTGGTCGATAATGATTGGGTTGAACTTTACAATGCCAATGGGGCGCTGACTGCACGTTGCGTAGTTTCCCAGCGGATGAAAGACGGCACGATCTATATGTATCACGCTCAGGAAAAGATCATCAACACACCGGGTTCTGAGAAGACCGGTAATCGCGGTGGCATCCACAACTCGGTTACACGGACAACCGTGAAACCAACCCATATGATCGGCGGCTATGCGCACCAGTCCTATGGTTTCAACTACTACGGCACAGTTGGGTCCAACCGCGATGAATTCGTGATTGTGCGTAAAATGCGCAAGGTCGACTGGCTTGATACCCCTGCAACCCAATCCCCGGAGGCAGCAGAATGAAAATCCGCGCACAAATCGGCAAGGTTCTGAACCTTGATAAATGTATCGGGTGCCACACGTGCTCTGTTACTTGTAAAAACGTCTGGACCTCCCGCGAGGGGGTCGAGTACGCATGGTTCAACAACGTTGAGACCAAGCCTGGCACGGGTTACCCCAAAGACTGGGAGAACCAGAAACGCTGGAATGGCGGCTGGGAGCGTACCAAACGCGGCAAACTTCAACCCAAGATGGGGTCAAAATGGCGGGTGCTGGCCAAGATTTTTGGCAACCCGGATCTGCCTGAAATCGACGATTACTATGAACCGTTTGATTTCGACTACGACCACCTGAAATCGGCCCCTGAAATGACGGCCTTCCCAACGGCACGCCCAAGATCCAAGATCACCGGCGAGCGAATGGAGAAGATCGAGATGGGTCCGAACTGGGAAGAAATCCTAGGTGGTGAATTCTCGAAACGTTCCGAGGATTATAACTTCGAGGGCATCCAGAAAGAGATCTACGGCGAATATGAGAATACATTCATGATGTATCTGCCGCGTCTCTGCGAACACTGTCTGAACCCCGCTTGTGCCGCCGCCTGCCCGTCAGGCGCGATCTATAAGCGTGAAGAAGATGGTATCGTTCTGATCGACCAAGAAAAATGTCGTGGCTGGCGCATGTGTGTGTCGGGCTGTCCTTACAAAAAGATCTACTACAACTGGGACAGCGGCAAATCAGAGAAATGCACCTTCTGTTACCCACGCATTGAATCTGGTCAGCCGACCGTTTGTTCCGAAACCTGTGTGGGCCGTATTCGTTACCTAGGTGTGATGCTTTACGATCAGGATCGCATTGATGCGGCCGCAAATACAGAAAACGAACAAGATCTGTATCAGGAGCAGTGTGACATCTTCTTGGATCCCAACGATCCGGAAATCGCAGCAGAAGCCATCCGTCAGGGTATCCCACAGGATTGGGTCAAATCTGCACAGCAATCGCCAATTTACAAAATGGCGATGGAATGGAAGATCGCATTCCCGCTACACCCAGAATATCGCACTCTGCCAATGGTTTGGTATATCCCGCCATTGTCACCAATCCAGAATGCCGCGGAAGCCGGCGCAATTGGCATTGATAACGAAATGCCAGATGTCAAATCTCTGCGTATCCCAGTGAAATACCTGGCAAATATGCTGACCGCCGGGAAAGAAGAACCCGTCGTTCATGCGCTGGAACGGATGCTTGCGATGCGCGCTTATATGCGGTCCAAAACCGTTGATGGCGTGATTGATGCGGGTATTGCGGAACGTGTGGGCATGACACCTGAGCTGATCGAAGACATGTATCAGATCATGGCGATTGCCAATTATGAGGACCGTTTCATGGTGCCAACTGCGCACCGTGAACATGCTGAGGAAGGCCTTGATATTCGGGGGGGCTGCGGCTTCACCGATGGCAATGGCTGTTCCACAGGCACCTCTAAAGGGTCGATGTTTGGTGGGAAATCAAAAGATTTCCGTCTGCCAAACCCGATGCACACTGGACCTAACAAAGTGGGGACAAACTGATGCTTATGCCACTTAAAGCCATATCTGCCATCCTGAGCTATCCCACGGAAGAGCTTCAGGCGGCAGGCCCGGAACTGAAGGAAGCCCTTGCACAGGGCGACCTTCTAACCCCGGAACTGGTCGACCTGATGTCACGTTTAGTGGATGATATCACCGGGCAAGATATCTATGAGGTCCAAGAACGGTATGTAGGGATTTTTGATCGCGCACGTACGCTTTCACTGAACTTGTTTGAACATGTGCACGGCGAAAGCCGTGACCGTGGCCCGGCGATGGTTGACCTAGTGGAGACCTATCGTGCCGGCGGGTTTGAACCGATCGCCTCTGAATTGCCTGATCACTTGCCGGTGCTTCTCGAGTTTCTGGCCTCGCGCCCAATCGAAGAAGTACGCGACATTCTGGGCGATACGGCACATATCCTTGAGAACCTGCAAACACGTCTGACACGACGCGAAAGCGTTTATGCGGCGGCCATGGCAGCGCTTCAACATATCGCGGGTGTCAAAGCCGATGCCGCAGCGGTTGAAGCACTTCTGTCCGTTCCGGATGAAGATCCGGATGATTTGGAAGCTCTTGATGCCGTTTGGGAAGAAGCCGAAGTCACCTTTGGCCCCGACCCTTCTGCGGGCTGTCCGCAAGTGCGCGATATCTTGTCCAACCTGGATCAACCCGTCAATCAGCCAACGGATGGCAACCGCGCCTCCGCAGCTCAATAAGGAGACAGAGAGATGCATGATTTTCTGTTCGGAACTTACCCTTACATCGCGATTACCGTGATGGTGCTGGGCTCGATTGCCCGGTATGAACGTGACCCCTTTACTTGGAAATCCAGCTCTAGCCAGCTTTTGCGCCGCAAACAGCTGATTATGGGATCTGTGTTGTTTCACATCGGTGTTTTGATCATTTTCTTTGGTCACCTCATCGGTCTTCTGACCCCCATCCAGATCTTTGACGCTATTGGCATCAGCCACGGTGCCAAACAGCTTTTGGCGGTTGTTGCTGGCGGTATCGCCGGAAGCATGGCATTGGTGGGCGGTCTTATGCTGTTTCACCGTCGCTGGACTGATCCACGCATTCGCAAGACCAGCTCAACTGCGGATATCGTCATCCTTGCGATGCTGATTGCACAACTGGTATTGGGCTTGATGACTGTGTTTGTATCACTTGGCCACCTTGACGGACACGAGATGACAAAATTCATGTCTTGGGCACAAGGCATTGTTTTCTTTGACGGTGCTGCCGCAAGCTATATCGCAGATGTGTCCTGGATATTCAAATTGCACCTATTCCTAGGCCTGACGATCTTCCTCGTCTTTCCGTTCACACGTCTTGTTCACATGCTCTCAGTCCCAGTGCGTTACTTTGTACGCCCCGGGTATCAGATCGTGCGTTCACGTCGTAAAAACAACAACTAAGTCTAGGCGGAGTACGCAAAATGGCAAAACCCCTTTTCCCTGAGGTCACAGTAAATGGCCAGGTGATCTCATCTGATGACATCGCCCAGGAAGCCCAAAACCACGAGGCCCCAAAGGGAAAACCGGGTTGGGCTTGGCAGGCAGGGGCACGCGCCCTTGTCATCCGCCACTTAATCTTGGAAGAGGCCCGCAAATTGGGCCTCTCCTCCACATCAGCAGAAGTTGAACCGGGCAAGTTTGAAACCGACGATGAATCCCTGATCCGTCAAGTGTTAGAAGAACGTGTTCTACCCGAGGATATCTCTGAGGACGCCGTTAAGCGCGCCTTTGAAACCCACGGCAATCAATTCCGTTCGCCTTCACTCTATGAGGCGGCACATATCTTGTTTGCCGCGAAACCTGACAACCTCGAGGCCCGCGAAAAAGCCCTTCAAAAGGCTGAACTGGTTCTGAAGTTGGTTACGGAAAACCCGAAAAAATTCGGTCAAGCTGCGCGCGAAAACTCGGATTGTTCCTCAAAAGACAATGAGGGCATGTTGGGACAATTGTCTGCGGGTGATACTGTGCCGGAATTCGACGCGGCCTTGGCTGTGATTGAAGAAGGTGCCGTGCATCCGGAATTGGTTGAAACCGAATTCGGCTATCACATCATCCGGCTTGATGCCCGCGCCGAAGGGGCCCCCCTGCCCTATGACAGCGTAAAAACCACCATAAGTGAAGCTATGGAACGAGCAGCTTGGGCGCAGGCGGCACAACGTTTCACAGCCGAACTTGTCAACGCAGCAGAGATCACCGGTGTGCGCCTCGAAGCCCCGGCCAAACAGGCCCCGGCTGCTTGAATAGGTATCCTACCTGGCAAAATCCGTGTTGACATTCCCCGCCCAGAGAAGAGATTAATGATCCCAACTTTGGGCGGGGCCTTTTGCCCCCAAAATATGAAAACGAGGCCTGCGATGAAAATCGGCTATACGAAAATTTCTGGCCACGGTGAGTTAGATCTACTGCTATCCGGCGTTGCGGATAAGCTTGCAACAGCAGGAAAACGCTGCATGGGTATTGTGCAGATCAATACTGATCGTGAAGATTGCCACCGTTGCGATATGGATGTGCAAGTTCTGTCCGGTGGCCCAAAAATTCGCATCTCGCAAGACCTTGGCAAAGACAGCCGTGGTTGTCGCCTGAACCCTGAGGCCATGGCCGAAGCCATAGCGGGTGTCGAACAGCGCATGGATTCTGGATATGATGTTTTCTTGCTTAATAAATTTGGCAAACAGGAATCTGAAGGCAAGGGTTTCCGTGAACTACTAGGCGAAGCAGCCGGTGCAGGTGCAACAGTCATTGTTGGCACCAATGGGCTAAATGAGGATGCTTTCATCGAGTTTTCCGGCGGTATCGCCGAGTTCGTAGAACCAAATGAAGCTGCAATTCTAGCTTGGGTTAACGCGCCAGATTGAACAACCTTATCTAAGAATACACCGGCATTCTAACATATGGCCCCTCAGAGCTTCCTCTGGGGGGCTTTCCACCGTATTTGTCTCAATAAGGGCTGCAGACAAAACTGTTCTCAGATGGCTGCTGTGTTTCACTGGTTGGGCGCTGCTCCCTGATCCCCTAACTAAGTGCCCAGTTTGCCACAGCGGTGCGATGCGTCTAAGCTGTTTATCATGAGCAACATTGACATCGACCAAGCCGTTGCCGCCCATTACGGACGGGGAAAACTGACGGAACGAATACTTAATGCACTGGGGGCGGGCGGCGCAGAGCCGCTGACTCTCGCGGCACTGGCGCAAGTCGACCAACTTCACCACGGCGGGCTGAGTCTCACCAAGCGGTTGGTCAACGTCGCTGAGATAGAGCGCGGCATGTATGTCTTGGATGCGGGTAGTGGCATTGGTGGTGCCGCTCGACATCTGGCTTCTGTTTGTGGCTGTACGGTGGAGGCCATCGACCTGACGCCCGAATTCGTGACCACTGGCACAGAGCTCGACGAGCTCGTGGGATTGTCTGAAAGTATTTCGCATCGTGTGGGGTCTGTCACGGAACTCCCATATAATAACAGCAACTTCGATGTGGTCTGGAGCCAGAACGTGACGATGAACATCGCCGATAAATCAGCCATGTTCGCTGAAGCATTGCGTGTCTTGCGCCCAGGCGGCGTCTTCGCTTTTACGCATCTTGCCACAGGAAATGGCGAGGCGCTGGACTACCCAATGCCTTGGGCGCGCTCGGCGGAAACCAGCTTTCTGGGGAACCCGGACGAGATTTTCGAAGTCCTAAAAGACGTTGGTTTTGAAAACGCTACCAATCATGCCCCTGCCTCTACCGCGCCACCGCCCCCAACTGATGGGCCCGACGATACTGTGGTCATGGGAGAGGAAATGCCGATACGACGCGCTAACGTAATGCGTGCGGTATCAGATGGTCGCCTCGTGCCGATGATGGTAACCGCACGACACCCGGCCTGACCGACACAGGCTGCTGTTCAACCAATGACAAGAGGCTGCTTTGTCCACTAAGCAGGCATATACTGTCAAAAACTGGAAATAAAAAACCAGCGTTCACGGCATGACGCATCTAGTCCAACATAATCTATTCCCCATGCTCACAGATACCCTGCGATCTTATCGGGCGCTTGGCCTCAGAACAAGGCGCGCCCAGTTGCGCATGCTTTACGCCTCCTAGGCCAATTCTATTGAAAACCCGAAGTTCAAACCGCGCTGTGTCGTATAATAATTGTTTCCCCCTATTTCACACACCGACTTTAGTTTGGGTTAGGTATTATCTTGGCTCACTTTTGGAGATTTTACGCGGTTGCGACGACGACACTTCGTCATACTCCGACGCACCGATCAAACCCGGGATGATGCCAATAGTGACATCTTTGACTACATCGAACTCTTCTACACCCTGAAACGCAAACACGCTAGAAGTGGCATGTTGTGGCCGGTTGAATTCGAAAGGCAACAAAAACTGAACCTACAAAGTGCTAAAAAAACTATGGGGTTATTCGATGATCCTCAATCTAGAATTCATAAAATAATGTGCTTCCGGCTTCGTTCCCAACCAGCATGGTTAGAAATCCTTTAAGTTAATAAGAAAATTGAAACAGCCAAAGGCACTCAAATCAATAGATCGCTGCGCTCGATGTTGCATGCCTATCCTGAGCATCAGCTATCTCTGCCTGAAAAAGTTGTACAACCGGAGTGTCCGCAGTCGAAACGGGAATAACTGTTCGAATGGGCCACGTCATTTTTAGCGGGAATGGCAATAGCGTGATATTTGGCTGCAAACCAACATGAGCGGCGCTTGGGTCAACTATTGCGAACCCGTTTCCCTGAGCCACAAATTCCAAAAGTGCGGTTTGCGTTCGGGCCTCGGCGCGAATGGAAATCTGTAAGGACGCATCTGCAAAAGCTCTTTCGGTGGCGCGCCGGAACGGACTATCCGGGGGCAGCATGACCAAACTGCTGCTTGCCAAAGATTGGGCTGATATGCTTGTTTTTTCCGCTGCTGGGTGATTGGAAGGCACCGCAAGGACAGGCGTTATTTCTGCAATTACACTGCAATAAAGGCGCGCGTCACAGGGATCAGTGGAGATGAACGCGCAATCCACGTTCCCAGATTTTATGGCCGTCAAACATTCCCGTTCTCCCATCACATCGACATCGATCCGAAGATCTGGGTGTTTGGCCATAAGACGGCCCGCTGCGCGTGCAACAAGGACGTCCGCGATCGCCGGAATTGTAGCAACTTTCAGATGGCCCGTGGTTCCATCTGCAATCATCCGGGCAGCATCCACCACGCGATCCAGACCATGGTAATGCCGTTGAACGGCTTCATTGAGACTGTTAGCTGACAAAGTGGGTTCAAATTTCCGACTGGATCGATCAAACAGCATGACACCAATCTGCGCTTCAATCTCTGCAATGGCACGACTGATGGCAGGTTGTGATATGTGCAACGCCTCCGCCGCCTTGCGCGTGGATTTCAGGCGATAGGCCATCTGGAATATCTCTATCTGGCGGGCTGAGAGACGCATGCTATCGATAACTCAAATGGATCATAAGATACCTATAAGTGATTTTATTATTATTAGCGACTGGTTTAGTTTTCCGGTGATCAACCTTACAGACAGAGCAACCAATGCCAATTGATATGATATTGTTACTTGCCACAATTTCGATTGGCGCGTTGCTGCAAGTTGGAATCGGAATAGGATTCAGCATCGTTGTAGGGCCATTGCTGTTTCTGCAAATCGGAACGGAAAGCGCCGTCCCAATTCTATTGCTGCTCAATATGGTGGTTTCAGCTATCGCTACTCCGGGCACTGTAAGTCGAATAGACCGACAGGTCGTCATGACGGCGGCGTTTGCCTGTGTGCTCGGCATAGGTATGGGCATTGTGATCTACCCATACCTGACCGAAGCAATGGTTCTTGCGATTGCGGGCGGCCTTCTGGTGTTCGGCGCCATCAGCACCTTCCTTCCGATATCGACCACCGGAAAGCGGGCGCTCTTGCCGATTTCCGGTCTTTCAGGTCTGGCAACAGTTTGGGCCGCAACCCCTGGCCCGTTGATGGCGCTGGGGCTGATCCTTGCGGATTATCCTGTCGCAAAAGTCCGTAAGTTAGTTCAACCGATCGCACTGGTTGGCTACTCTCTTGCATTTTTACTTCACGCCACTGTCAGCTGGGACCGGATTGTCAGCGACCCACGCCTTTCGATGTTTTTGATCGCGACTGTTTTGGGAAGCCTTATTGGCCGATGGGTTGGCCCATCGTTACCACGTGCTGTGATTTCCAGCGGTATTCGCGGAATATCACTGCTTGCGGGTCTCCTCCTTGTCTACCGCGCCATTGTCATATCCTGATGAAAGGATCTATCTGATGACCGAAGCTTTTAACGCACTTGCCGAGTTTCCCAGAGCTAGCTTGTTGACCGGACCAACGCCGCTTGATCGCCTGAACCGGCTGTCCGATCATCTCGACATTGACCTCTGGATAAAACGCGATGATCTGACTGGGCTCGGAGGCGGAGGTAACAAAATCCGCCAACTTGAATATTATTTTGGAGCTGCCCAGCAGGAGGAAGCGGACACCATCTTGATAACCGGTGCAGTACAGTCGAATTATGTCCGCTCCGCCGCAGCAGCTGCCGCCAAACTTGGTCTCAAGGCCATCCTTCAATTAGAGGATCGAGTGCCCGACATGGGCGAGACCTACAAAACATCTGGGAATGTATTCCTTGGTCAGTTGTTGGGTGCTGAACATATGTATTACCCAAAGGGTGAGGACGAAGTTGGCGCCGATCTAGCATTACATGCACGTGCAGACAGTTTACGTGCTGAAGGCCAGACGCCTTATGTTATTCCGCTGGGACTGGACAACAAACCCCTTGGTGCGTTGGGTTACATGAATGCGGCGCGTGAAATACTGGACCAGGGCCCAGAATTCGATGCAATTGTGGTTGCTTCTGGAAGTGGGGCGACCCATGGCGGATTACTTGCCGGACTAAGGTCACTTGGGTCAACAACGCCCGTCTATGGCATTTGTGTGCGCCGAAATTCTGACGAACAAGCAGAACGCCTGAAAGTTGTGACCCAGAAAATATCTACACTTCTCGGTCAGACAGAAATTGCCGATCCATCCGATATCCTGACTTGGGATGGCGCGCTGGCACCGGGATATGGCCTGCTTGGATCAAAAACACGCGAGGCGATAAACCTTATGGCCCGCTCGGAAGGTCTGTTTCTGGATCCGGTCTACACCGGTAAAAGCTTTGCTGGGCTGATTGACCTCCTGAAAGCGAACCAAATCCATTCAGGAATGCGCGCGCTCTTTGTCCACACAGGTGGCCAGCCCGCGCTTTTTGCATATCAGAACATTATCGAAGGACAGTGATCCTGCGGTAAATTATTGAAACAATACAGAGGGCCCGCATCATCCACACAGCTGCCCTATTCTATCACAAACGGGGCATAGAAAAGTCGTTTCCGGGTCATTCATCCAAGAATTAGTTTTTTTGGATCCGCGTATTCTTTGGCGTCAATTTCGCCATTTGCAAACCGCAAATTTAGTGCGTTAAGCGCATTGTTTTCCACAGTTCCGGGTACTGTCCAACGAATGGGAACTACGACCCCAACAACCAGCGCGGCTAAAAGCACCAGCATGAATATTAGCCCCAAAAACATGCCTAATCCTTCGGTGCCATGGGTGCCCATCATGTGACTATGACTGTAACCATCTGCGCTGTCGGAAAATGCGGGCATTGCCAACGCAAACGCCGATGCAAAACCATAAATGACTAAGTTTCTCATAGTGTATTTCCCTTACGGATAAATCACCGCACCCGCGGCAATCACATTTATGAAAAGTAGTGCTCTACGAGAAAAACGCATTGATTTCACTCAAGCTTAGCGGGGAGACCAAGGTGAGTGTCAATAAGTCAGTTCAGTCTCGAACGATATTGCAACCTGCTAACGGATGATTCGTCAAAGCAGTTATTGCCTTAACCATCAGAAGGACGCCTATCTGCATCAAGTCACCTCCACTCACGTTATCATTCCGCCCATGACGTGACTAAGCATGTGACCGTGCAATAACCACTGGCGAGGGTTGCCAAAGACGAAAATGATGTCGCGATTTTCGCCTGCATCGACCAATGTCGAATCGTGCAAATCACAAAGGGCACGATCCAAATGGATAACCTTGAAGATCCGAGATATTATTGAAGGCCCTATCTAGTCGCCTCCGTCGCGGCGGCCCATCGCCCCATCATGCTCAAGGTCAAGTGTTGCGTTGGTTCAACTAGGTTCGGCAAATCAGGCGAGGCAAGAGGTAAAATGGAGGTTGCCTGCCTGCTTGTATTGCTGCCGTCAGGTATCAAGTCAGTTAGTCGATAGGAACCTTGGCGAGTCATCATATTGAAACCCACAGCGGCCGCGATATCAACAATCAAATCGGCGCATTGCGCGGGTGCCAAACAAGTTCCACCAATGGACGAGGTTTGATTAGGGCCATGCAGTCCAACGCTACAACGTGTCCACTGGCACCACTTACGTTCATAGGAAAGACGCGGTTTGTCACGGCAGTGTTCAGTCGAAATCTGCACAATCCCCTACCTTTACATATGTTTTGACAGGAAAGTCCGCATGAAGTTTCCATATATCCACCATGGGCTAGACTGTGTGTATGACATATTCATCAACAAGGCTGACATCTTCACGCATCTGCCAATTCGACAGAAGCACGGTGATGTCATGCCCCACATCTGGCCCCCTATTATCTTCAGCGATCAGCGGCCCCATCAACCCGCGCACAACTTGCTCATGTGAAATGTAATGTGAGTGATATTGACCTGCCCACCGAACTTTCCCTCACTTTGATGTGGAGTTTTCTCAGCCTTTCAAAGGAGCAAACAGATGCGAAAGAACCATTTTACGGAGGCACAAATTATTGGGCTGATTAAGGAG
>MAAC01009692.1_pt1 | contig 22006 bp, 21 predicted proteins | sample 1115981 | NCBI WGS metagenome assembly MAAC01 (sample SAMN04961126, study PRJNA320927) | seawater metagenome | isolation source: sample BD02T64 sea water enriched with oil for 64 days | place: USA:Gulf of Mexico | collected 2013-07-27
CGTTGAACTGATTGCGCCAATCGCGATGGAAGACAAACTACGCTTCGCGATCCGCGAAGGTGGCCGTACCGTTGGTTCGGGCGTCGTTTCCAAAATTATCGAGTAAACAAACTCGAGCATGTAATATAGGAATTGGGCTGCCTTTCGAGGCGGCCCTTTTTCGATTAGAAGTTATTCGGAGTTTGTTTGAGCGGCCTTTTTTTCGGCCAAGAGAATTTGGATGATCGAGACCATTTCTTTGGATTGGCGCGGGGACGTAACCCCACCAATGCCAAGGTGTTTACCCAATTGCCACCAAATGCCGGGTGCCCATGAACGCCCGCCACGTTTTTTTAATAAAATCAAAAACCCGTTTGAGGGTTTGAACGCAAAGAAGCCGCGGTCAACTGTGGCAATGTCGTCTAGGCGGCATAGGACACGACCGGATTGTGTGGTGATCGCTTCGCGCGTCAACAATACTGTGTCGAAGGTGGAGCGATAAAGGCGCGTGCCGGCCCAAATGAACAGGCCACCGACAGCAATCAATGAAAGCAGGGACAAGATTTTTGTGGGTGGAAAAACCGCGGCGATGTAGAGCAACGTTAAGCCAAGACCCACAATTGCAAGAACGCCGAACAGTCGACGACCCTGAGCGACTTCAAGTTTTACCAGTATTTCGGACATTTGATGCTCCGCATTTGTTTCGAGGGCCTTCTTACTGTGTTCTTTAGGGATGTACCAGCGGTGCTTATCCCAAGATTACAAGCCACATGGAAGCCGAGAAGATGGACGCGAGCGTTCCAAGTAGCACAGCACTGGCGGCAGCCCCTTTAGCCCGGTTGTACATATTGGCGAACACATAGGCGTTAATACCGGGCGCCATTGCGGCGGTAACAACGGCGGACCGCGTGAACTCGATCGGCAGGTTAAACACGATTGCACACATGAAATACGTGATAGCGGGGTGGATCATGAGTTTCAGGGTGGAAATCATACCTGCCTCGCCCAGACTGGCACGAAGGGAATACCGTGTAAGAGTTCCGCCTAACGCGAATAGGGCGGCGGGCAGCGCGGCACGAGCAACCATTTCGGCGGCGGAAATCAGGGGCTCGGGCAAGGTGATGTTGGACATGTTGACGGCGAAGCCGAGGGCGAGGCCAATCATTAGCGTATTGCGGAACATAGCTTTGATTACCGCATTTGCAGTACCTGCAACGCCGCGACCATCAGCACGCGAGGCCTCCATCATCGTGATGCCGATCAGGTACAGAAGCGGCGCGTGAATTGAAATGATGGCGAAGTTGCCGGCGAGCGACGCTGCACCAAAAGCGCGTTCCATAATCGGCAGTCCAAGCAGTAGTGTATTGGAGAACATAGCCGCAAACCCGATGGCAACAGATTCTCCGGGGCGGCGACGGAAAAAAGTTCGAGCACCTATGATTGCGATGGCAAATGTTATGAAAGCACCGGCGTAGTAGGAAACCAGAAGTCGCCAGTCAAACACGGACGCGAAGTCCAACCGCATGATGTTCAGGAACAACAAGCAGGGGATTGCAAAACCTTGGGTGAAGGTCATTAATCCGTCGATTCCGCTGTTTTTAAACAGGTTGAGTTTAACGGCGATATAGCCAGCACCGATCACGAGAAAAACCGGCATAACCACGTTAAGTAGTTGGAGAATCATGCCTCGATCTCGATCACCATACCGTCAAAGGCAGGGGTGACATGGTCGGGCGTTTCACCATTCAACCGTTCGTAATCAAGGTCGATGTGCATGTTCGTTATGACGGCGCGGTCAGGTTTGGCGCGTTCGATCCATTCCAGTGTGCGAGCAAGGTGGGCGTGGCTGGAGTGTGGTTTGTAACGTAAGGCGTCCACCACCCAGATTTTTAGGTTGTCTAGCTTTTCCCATCCGGCATCATAGATTTCTTCGGCGTCGGGCAGGTAGGCCAGGTCGCCGATCCGAAAGCCGAGCGCGTCAATTCTGCCATGCTTCACTTCGATTGGTTCAAAGCAGATTGTGCCGCCCGCACCTGTGATCTCGGTGCGCTCGGTTATGGCGTTTAGTTCTAGAATTGGCGGATACATGCTGCCTGGCGGTTGGATGAAAGCATAGCCGAACCGCGCCAAAAGGCCATCAGTGGTGCGTGTGTCTGCATAGACGGGAAGGCGGGATTTTCGGTTGAATACGATCATACGAAGGTCGTCGATGCCGTGCATATGGTCGGCGTGATCGTGGGTGAAAATCACGCCGTCAAGGTGGCCGATTCCGGCGTCCAGTAACTGTGCGCGCATGTCTGGCGAGGTGTCGATCAGGACGCGGGTGGTTTTGTCACCCTCGATGCGTTCCACCAGCATGGAACAACGGCGGCGCAGGTTTTTCGGGTTGGAAGGGTCACATGCGCCCCATAGTCCGCCAAGGCGCGGAACGCCGCCGGAGGAACCGCAGCCGAGTATTGTGTAGCGTAAGGTTGCCATTATATGGCCCTCCACGTGGCGGCTTTGGCGAATAGGCGGTCGAAATTGGCGGAAGTTTGGGCCGCGAAATCGGTGTAGTCCATGTTGAAGACTTGGGCACCAACTTCTGCGGTTAGGGCGGTGTAGGCTGGCTCGTTCCGTTTCCCGCGATGGGGTTGCGGGGCAAGGTAGGGGGCGTCGGTTTCCACCAAGATGCGGTCGGCGGGGGCGGCGGCGAAAATCTCGCGCAGCTCCGTGCTTTTCTTGAAGGTCGCGATGCCGGACATCGATAGATAGAACCCTAAGTCGAGGGCGGCACGGCCCAGTTCGGCGCTGGAGGAAAAGCAGTGCATGACGCAATCAAACGCGCCTGCTTTGTGTTCCGCTGCCAGAATGCGGGCCATGTCGTCATCGGCGGCGCGGGCGTGAATGATTAAAGGCAGCGAGGTTTGGCGCGCGGCCTCGATATGGATCAATAAGCTTTCTTGCTGCACGGCTTTTGTGTCGGCGGTGTAGTGGTAATCCAACCCTGTTTCGCCAATTGCTACCATTTTTGGGTGCTGCGCGATTTCTAGCAGTTTGTCCAGCGTGGCCATTGGCTCGGATGCGACGCTCATCGGGTGGGTAGCGGCGGCGAAGAATACGGGTGCATAGGTTTCCGCTATAGCACGAACTTGCGGTTCGGCGCGAAGTTTGGTGCAGATCGTGACCATGCGCGTGACACCTGCCGCCGTTGCGCGGTCGATGACGTCGGGTAACTCGTCTTTGAAGTCCGGGAAATCCAGATGGCAGTGGCTGTCTACAATTGCGGGTTTGGTCATCGTGGCTCCGGCGTTAGGCCGACAGAACGGAGGCCCGTCCGGCGGTCGCATCAATACTAAGGAACGTATCAAGGATCACTTGCGCGGGGTCAAGGTTAACAGCGCGGGCGTGTGCAATTCTGCCAGTAAGTTCCTGCACAAGCGTCGCCCATTCGCGGGCTTGATAGGGGTTGCTAGATAGACGCGCCGCCAGTTCGGCTTCGCCGTCAATGTCATAGGTGCTGCCTTTTGCGCCGTTCAGCGCGAGGCGGGATAGTGCAAGCATCAGCAGACGTACGGTCATATCATAACGGCCTTCGGAGCCCTTCCCGGCACATTTTTCGCCAAGCGAGAGGATCCGTGGGCGGTTAATTCGCGGCGCTGTAGCAAGCAATGAGAGGATGTTTTGATAAATCTCCAACCCGTCGTTGGCTTGTAAATCGATGCTTTCGCCAGCGGACCCGCCGGAAAGCGCGTTCAGTGTATCGCTGTTACTGTTAGCAAATCCAGCTTGTTCCATCACTTTACCCAGTGCATCTGGTGCCAAAGGGTTACAGCGCAATTCGCGGCAACGAGAGCGAATTGTTGGCAATAATTTGGCGGGCTGGTGGCTGATTAACAGGATGACGGTTTTGGCGGGTGGTTCCTCCAACACTTTCAGCAAGGCATTTTCGGCAGATGTGTTCATTTCATCGGCGGCATCGACAATCGCGATGCGCCAGCCGCCATCTGCGGCTGAGAGGGTGAAAAAGCTTTTGAGTTTGCGAACTTCCTCGACGGTTATCGCGGTTTTTAGTCGTTTCTTTTTTTCGTCCCACGGGCGGCGGCACAGAAATACGCCGGGTTCGGCCAAGGCTGCTACGCGGTGAAAAACCGGATCTTCGGGCGCGATGTGTAGCGTGTTGGTGGCGGGGTCATCGAACATGCGGGTGTCTTTGTCACTAGCCAAAAGAAAGCGGGTTATGTGCCATGCAAGGGTGGCTTTGCCGATGCCCTTGGGACCCGTGATTAGCCAACTGTGGTGCATACGGCCTTGGTTGAAGGCGTCCAGAAATGTTGCGACGGCGGCGTCTTGACCGAACAATATCGGGGTTTCGCGGGGATGCGGAGCGCCTTCTATACGATCGGATTCCGGGATTTCGTCGACGTCGGTCATCCTAGCATCTCTAGAGCGAGGGTCAGAATTTCGGGGGAAATTTCATCAATGGGTCGATTCCCGTCGATCAGTATGCACCGTTCGGGCGCGGATTTGGCAAGCGTCTTAAATCCGTCGCGCAGGTGGTGTTGGAAATCCAGACCGAAATCCTCGAACCGGTCCTCGCCTGACTTTCTGGCCAAGCCACGGGCAAGGGCGGCTTCCGGGTCCATGTCGATTATGAAAGTGTGTTCAGGTTCAAAGCCGATCATGTGTTTATGGATAGCATCGACGGTTTTACGTAGATCGGAACGTACGGCACCTTGGTAGACGCGGGTAGAATCGGCGAACCGGTCGGAAATCACGATGTCACCGCGTTCCAATGCCGGAAGGATGGTGCGTTCGACGTGATCGCGACGTGCGGCGTAAAACAGCAAGATTTCGGTTTCAGGTGACCAGCGGTTTGGGTCACCTTCAACCAGTAGTTTGCGGATTTCCTCGGCTCCGGGTGATCCACCCGGTTCACGTGTCAAAACCACAGAATGCCCGTGCGCGCGCAGGGCTGCAGCCAGAAGTTTAGCTTGGGAGGATTTGCCTGAGCCGTCGATCCCCTCGAACGTCAGGAACACACCTTTGGCCACGATCAGCCTCCCGATGTCGCGGCGCGGATACGCCTGAGAAGGATGTTGCCGGCCGCGGAAATGCGTTCCATAAATCCACCCGCCTCGACCGAAGTTAGGGCGGTAAGGGGGAAATGCACCGGATCTGAATCGGGAATCATGACAACTAACTCGCCCAGTTTCTGGCCTGCTGAGATGGGGGCTTCGACTGGGTTGGTATACGTATAGTGCGCAGTAACCCCGTTCAGACTCCCTAAAGGAAGCAACAGTTCGACGTCACTGGACAGCGCCATTTCGACGCTTTTTTCGGCACCCAGCCATACGTTTGCGCTGTCTACAGGCTCGCCTGCTTTGAACAGGGTTTTCATTTCAAAATCTCGAAACGCCCACTTCGCAATCCGCTCTGCCTCGGTGGACCGTTCCAGTGCGGAGCCTAGTCCACCAACCATAAATACAATCCGGCGACCCTCGCTAACAGCGGAACCAACGAGGCCGTACCCGGCTTCTTCTGTGTGGCCGGTTTTTAGGCCATCCGCACCAATTCCCAACGACAAAAGTGGGTTGCGGTTGTTTTGTACAATGTTTTCCCATGTGAAAGATTCCTCGGCGAAATATCCATAATACTGTGGGAATTTTTCGATCAGGCGCTTGGCTAGAAAGACGAGGTCTTCGGCGCTCATCTCCTGTCCGGGATCCGGCCAGCCCGTGGCGTTTACGAAATTGGAATTCATCATCCCGAGCTCGCGTGCGCGCTCGGTCATGAGCCTGGCGAATTCGTCTTCGGTTCCTGAAAGACCTTCGGCTAAAACGATGCAAGCGTCGTTGCCTGACTGAACGATGACGCCACGAATTAGGTCTTCAACCCGCACTCGGGCGCCTTCGCGCACGAACATTTTGGAACCACCTTTTTGCGAGGCTTTGGCGGATACACGGAAGGTGTCTTCCAATGATAACCGCCCAACATCGAGTGCCTCGAATATCAAGTTAAGGGTCATCAGTTTGGACATCGAGGCAGGGGGCATCGGTTCGTCAGCGTTCTTTGAGAGCAGAACAGTGCCGGTGTTATAATCGACCACCAAGGCCGATCTAGCCGTAGTTTCAAGCGCGAATGCTGGTTGCACTAACAGGCTCGCAAGCGCGAATACGGTTATGAAAAATCGCAAGATCATTGGCATTCCTTATCCCAGCACTATGGCGTCAGTATAGCCGAGTTCTTTAATCACACTTATCATGATTTCCAACGCTTCGGACGTTTTAGCTGGCCCCACAACAATACGGTACAGCGTTTTTTCGCCTACCTGTCGTTCGCGAATTTCAGCATTCAAGCCAGCTGTGGTCAGTTTGGCGACGGTTACATCGGCACGAGATTTGCTTTGCAGGGTCGCTACTTGAACATAGGTTCCTTGCCCATCCGCAGATTCGGGCGCCGAACTTGCAGGTGGTAGTGCAGTTTCTTCGATGCCCGTTGCGATGATTGGCTTCGGGGCCGGCACAATAACTTCGGGTTCAGCGATCTTGGGGGCAACGACCACCACCGGTTCTTCGGCAGGCTTTTCAACTTCTGTCGAAGCTTCGGCCGGTTCGACAACTGGACGCCGCAGCGGCGTGGTCATTTCGGGCTTTTCTCCTTCTACAATAACCTCGACGGATTTGCGGCGAAGCGCAACAATTGTAAGTTCTGCCGGTGTGCCAGCAAGAACACCAAGGGCGGCGGCGGCATCAGCTGAAAGTTCGATTTTTGGCCCAGGGAATTCGCGCTCGCGCTTGTAAAGCGCGCCGATGACGTCTTTCCCCGTTGCATTATTTCGGATGCGGACACGTTCAGGCTGCTCGATGTCCGGATAAGCGATCCAGACGCCGCCAAATGTCGGGCGTCCATCCCACAGGGCGTTGTCAGTTATACTGAAGGCTTCAGGTGCAATAACATCGACTTCGACAGTTTCAACTGTGTCGCCTGTGGTGGCAGGAGTATCCGGCACAGCTCCTGACAAACCAGCTTCACAACCTGCCAACGCTAAGGCGCAAAGCAGGGGTGCAAACGCTGACTTGCGAATAGACAACGGTTTTCTGAAAAGTTTCATATATTACCCCTGAACCTCGGCCAAATTGGCACTCACAGGCCTGCTCGCCTCGACATCGCCGCGATTTACGGTCGTTGCAAAGAGACTAGACAATTAAGGTTGAAATGAAAAGTACCCAGATTTGAAATCCATGTGTGGACGTTCCGGAATCTTCGGGCTACAAGACCCCCGACGGAGAAGTGGCAGAGTGGTTTAATGCACCGGTCTTGAAAACCGACGTAGGTGAAAGTCTACCCAGGGTTCGAATCCCTGCTTCTCCGCCACTACACCAACTTAACTACCTGTAATTACTTAATATTTCGAGATTGATGCATTTCCTTCCCCCAATGCGTCCCCCTTGCTAATTGAGTGACCGTTTTTTGCTATCAACGGTTTCCACAGACAACAAGTTCGTCGAACAACGGGCAGCCATTCATACAGGTTGAACGATGAGAACATCCGCCGCAACGATCAGAGCCAAAATACTGCCTAAAAGAATCCATATTTTCCGATTTCGTCCAGATATCCAAGAGTGAATTGGAGTCATCAAACTGGTCGCCAGCTGCCAGCCCACCTTGAAATGAACAAGGATGGACTCGTAGGTCCTCCGAAACATACATTGAAAACCTACCTGCGTCGCACGCATCAACCAGAGACGTGTTGGCATTCGTCCGGGCAAATACGCCGCTTACACAACACGCATCGAAGCCAACCTTAAGCTTGCGATTTGCAGAAGTCGCCAAACTAAAGAATTCATCAAGCCTATCACTGTGTCTAAGAAGCTTTTCTTCGAAAACCTTTCTGCCCGATGGCTTATAGTTCAAAAATATTATCGCATTGATTGGTTCTAAGAATTTCGGTGGAGCAATTAGCCAATCAATCGCAATATCGACACTTTCTGCATCCAAAATAAAATGGATGTTTGTCTTAATAGAATGCTCGCTAAGAATTCGGATCGTTTCTGCAGTTTCATCATAAGGAGGATAGGCCGAAACAGCGACTGCACCGCAGCACCTTTTCGTCGTTGCAAGGATTTCATCGCTTAATCCCCGCCCGTTGGTGGTATAATTTGGCACGACACCTTTGGCTTTAGTGTATTCAAGGATCTCGACAAAATCTGGGTGTTGGTTCGGGTTACCACCACCCAAAGCGACTTGAAAGGTTCCCATTTCCGCAGCTTGGTCAATGATCTTCTTGTAATCACCAAGCTGCATATGATGCCCATGTTTAGTAGATGCTTTGTAACAAAAGGCACATCCCTTATCGCACCAGTTCGTAATTGAAATATCCATCAATTCGGGGCCGTGGGGCGACCAAAAAGGCTCCTTTCCCCCCTTGTCAGGAACACGAGCAAAAAAACCTGTGTCTGGATTAAAGAAAGATGTGAATCCTAAGCTTTCAAATCGATTAACTTTAAGCATATTTCTACCAATAGTTGTTGAAAGCGTTGATGAAAAATTTCTCCGATTCAATCTGAAAAATCTCCATGCAAAGAACAGATTCGGCTAACGCTCCATCACTGCTTAAATTAGCCGTTATTACATTCTCCCCTCGCTCTATCGCGGCCTTCATTCGTTCGATTACGTCGGGGGTGAAATCATAGGTGCCAGTTAGACCTTCTACATCTTCTTTTGAACTCAATTTTTGACCATAAGCCAAGCTGCCACAAATTTCCGAGTGCATTTGTAAGAAAAGGTCGGCAACAGGGCTATCTGGCTCGACACCAGCGGCCTCCAGAAAAACTTTCTCGCTCAGTTCCTCGCTCGAGATGTATACGAAAGATGTAGAAGAGCTGTTAGACACGAAATCAAGTTTGATTTTCAAGATGAGTATCCTCTAGTTGCGCCAAACACTCGAAAACTGCGTCTAACTTATTATCATCGTAATCGGCATCCATAATTTGAGGTAGCCATGTAACTAAAAATATGTGCTGGGCTTCAAGATCATCATTTGAAATTATTTCGCCATAGCGCACGTCAATGTATTCGGAAAGTGTGCGATACTCCACAGAGTAGTATCTCTCGTATTCCCTCTTTAGATCAAGCGAATGGACAAAAAGGCAATCAAACACCTTACCGAACAGCTGCGATCCGAGGCCATTTGGTCTTATCCTCAAGGCTTCAAAGAATTCGTCACGGTCAGGGTGCCATGACATTGGAAGGATAAGTTTAGCGTTGTCCATCATGTCTCCGCTCTTGATGCAGTGATTTCGCTGATGCTGAGCTGTGTGGTATCTGATAACGCTCGGCTCGCCAACTCAATTGCGGGCTGTGCTTGCCCCTTGCTCTGAAGATTGGAGAAGCAGTTAAAGATATTCTCGCGTTCTTCCCAATCTGCGTAACCCACAACCTGCAAAGCGAACGCCAGCGCATGGTCCCCCACACTAATTTTTTCGTCGTCGGGAAGCTCCAAAAGGCTTCCTAAAAGATCGTTTATCCTTCTACGCCAAATGCCGGGCTGGAAATCATCTGGACTTGAGAATATTACCTCCAAGAATTTGCGGCAATCTGCTTCTGGCAGGCCGTTAATGTGGTTCACCAGTAGTCCGGCATTGAGTAGTTCTCCTTCGTCCCTTCTACGAAAAATAAACCAAGCAACTGAGCGAATTGATTGTGCATCTTGGCTCGAGCTTAATATGTCCTGTACCCTTGCTACATCCTCCTCATTCTGCACTTCGGCGGATAGCAGCGGTAAGTTGTCGATATAGTGACGCAGAAAATCAGGGAAACCTTCACATAAGCCTAATATCACCTGATGCTCTGACTTTCTTGCCAAAACATAGATGTATCGAAAAACCCCTTCATAGATCGGCAAATGTGGAAGCCGCTTGAAGAGATTCTCGACCTTTTCCGTATCAGAACCACTAAGCTCATTCATTACATAGTAGGCGATGATAAAGTCACGCAATTCATCATAGGTAAACGACATATTTTCGATGCCAACTGAAGACAATCCAGTGTCCGGCAACTCTCGGCGCAGAACTACGTCCTCTGCGATCAATTGCTCTATTATTTGTATTTCGACGGCCTCAAAACCTTGGGTGGAAAGCTGCGAGTAATTGTCCGAGTCCAACATACCTTCAGCGATTTTATATAGACTTCGCAGTACGTGCTGTTGCTGTACTATTGGAAAATCTCTGATCTTTTTCTGAAGGTATGCCTCAAAAATATCGCCCTTGTATATTTCGGAAACATAGCCACTTTTAGCACCTTCTTTGATCTCGCAAAATATCCTCAACAAAATCAAATCGTTCTTTAAAAACTTCGCGGCATTTTTCGAAAGTCGTAACGAGATTGAAAAGTGCTCAAAGTAAGCCCGCAACATACGCCTGCGGCTTTCTTTTGACATCTTTGACCGCAGGTCTTGGATTCGGTGTAGATGTTCAGAAAATGGTTCGTTGAAAATTTCCGCGAATTTGTGGTCGAAAAATTCGCTTCTACAAGTCAAAATGACCTTTACTAAGTCGTATTGACAAACTGCTTCGAGGAAAATCTTCAGCTCGGCGTTGAACTCATCCAATGCGCCAACTTCGTTGATCCCATCTATTGCGATGATAAACGGTTTCTGGTTTTCCATTGCAATGTTGTTAAGCAGCTCTAACAGATCATGAAGCTTGGATACCTTAGGTGCGTACCGATTATTCGTAATAAACGCTAGAATCCGATTTGGCGCTGGGTAATCGTTTAGAACGCGAGCCGGGATAAAAATGGAAGGTATCTCAAAAGCACTGAATTGGTTCTCAATCAAATCGCAAACAAAATTTGTCTTTCCCTGCCCGGCCATGCCAGTGATTAGAAATATTTTAGCTTGTGTAAGATCGATTTCAGATATTACTTCATCAACCTGTCGATCTATACTGCTGCCCTTGGCTTCTATCGGATAACGGAAAATTTCCCAATCAACTTCTGAGTTCTTGCTCGGTTCGTACTTTTTGCCTCCTTTACCTCTCCACGAAAAAGAAGAAACTAGGTCCTTCGTATAACATAGTACATCTCGTTGATCTTGCAGGCGTGACTCAAGTTCAACCAGAGTATTGGCCTCCGGCAAGCTTTTGATGCCGTCGATTTTGGATTCTACATTACTTACTTTTGCCAACTCAAGTAGTTCGTTGAGGCGGCTCAAATCAATGCGCTCAATGGCGTCATCAATTCTACGGTAGAAGAACATTGGATTTGCAAAAAACCTCATCTGTTCCTTCGCAGAGGTAGTTTCGACAAAGATCGACGGGATGTATTTTTTTGTCCTTTTTTCAACTTCGAGTTTACTTTGGCTGAATTCTAGGAACTTCTCCAATTGGGATCGAAACTCCAAATGCACATCTTTTTTTGCGAATTCCCGCTCCAAAATGTCGTAAATTTTTTCAAGCTGATTAACGTCTAAGTCACTTAATTTACTCGCTAAATTTTGATAGTCGATAATGTGTTTTGTGACGCTAAATTCAATTGGTAACAGATCTACTTGTTCTTGCAAAAGTTTGGACGTGTAGTTGGCTTGCTTCTCTGTGATTACGAGAATGTACAGATGGTCGAAGTCTGCATCGAGCCCATGAGTGCGAAACTTCTTGAGTGTCTTCGCGACCTTTGCACTGGATGGATCCGATGTAACCTGGAAAGAAATTCTTGAAGACCGGCAGCCAAGATCGACAGCTGGGAAATTCATCTTAATCTGATTTTGGTTTCGTAGGTCGCTGCAATTGTAAAGTTCAGCCAAGATTGGGACAAAGAAGTCTTCGGCCACCGTGTTAATGTCGAAGTATCCGCTTGCGGTTGCGGCTTTGATTTCATGAACAAGGCGTCCCAAATATGCGTTAGATTTCTGAATGTATTCTAGCTTGTTCATATTTTCGCTTAGATTTTAGTGTTACGTCACTGTGGCTTAGGCACAAGGTACACCTTTGGAGGAGAAGATAAAGGTACTTTCTACCTGACAATGTAACCGCACAAGGAAACTTTAAATTCTGGTTCATACCGGAACGTAGGTGAAAATGCCGCGATATGCAGTAACGGCTGGTTTGACAGTCTGTACCGTAGAATTTTGATTACCTGCCCAAGGTCTGCATTGGCCTGAAGCGACCCCTCTGACAAAACCGACACAACTGACAAAACCTATTTCGTAACCGCTTGCGCTTACGTTCTGTCGGTTGTGTCAGTTCTGTCAGTTGTGTCATCGGCTTCGTAACCTCCAATAATCCGGTTATCCCGCTCCCTCCAACATAAGCGGATTAACAGCATAAATCCGAACAGGCCGCCCACCTTTAGGCTTGGCCACACCATCCACTGCGCGGATCACTTCTCCCTCCACCAATACCGCGAGAACAGGGTTCAACTCCTTCGCAGTTGCGAGTCCTACCCGATCAAGTCGCAATACCTCACGCGATGTAAAACGTTCCCAGTTTTGCTCTCGAATAATGGCGATCAACCGCCGCGCCGCGCGTTCATATTTTGAAAGAGACGCATCCGTATAGGCTCGCCGCGCCATTGGCAGGGCGTAGGCTTCTACAAAGCGCGTCGCCCGACTGAAGTGCTCGGTTGTGATGTCGTATGGTTCCACTTCGTCGCTTGCCGCCCAATCAAGATAGGCCAACACTAGGGATAGACGGACCGCCAGCCCCGGCAATTTGCCAATGAACGATAACAAAAGACCCTCGGAACCAGTTTCCCAGCTTCGAACCAACTTGCGGAAATCATCAAGAGAGTTTTTGGCCTCTTCGGTAAACGGAATTAGCCAAGGTCGCGGTGCCTCGGTTTCATCCGGTATCATTTCGAGCGATAAAAGCTTGAACAACGCCCGCTCAAAGAACCCGTTTTCACCAAACTCACGCGGCCTTTTGATCGGAGCCGGATTTGGCCAGATCGGAACGAACCGCGCCAAGAGCCCGTCGTCATCGGATTTAAGCAATAAGCTTTTAAGACGGTCAGGCTGAATACCCCCGACAACGCCAATGGATAGTCGATCAATATGCACTGGATCACGCCCCATACGTTCCACGGTATAACTGCGCCCACCATAGGCCTCCAACCAGAAGGGGCGATCAGAACCACCACCGGAATAACGGGTCATACCATGAAGCCACCCGGCAAGTTCATCGCGCGCCAAAAGTGTTCCACGTGGTTGCTTGGCAACAATCACCGCTAACCGCTCTACCGTACCATCCGCAATTGATAACCGGGGCAAGAACGGTTCTGGCCCGGGGTTTGCCGCCTCGGGTCTTGCGGGCGCTTCCCCACCTTGCTTCAGGGCTGCTTTGATTTCTTCTTTCCATGCGCTTTCAGCAATCTTGGCAACTTCCAGATTTTCGCGCCAAGCCATTAGCGAAGCCTCTGCCTCCTGCCGTTGCGTGCGTTCCGCATGTTTTAGAGGACTTAGTACAGCATCCAGCCCGGGAGACTTGTTGCTTGAGGGCGATCCAATAGCCATCGTCCAAAGAATTGGAGGCTCCGCCCATCCCTGCCAAGGCGATGACCAACGGCTATTTCCAATTGCAGTTCCAGCCGTCGCCAACAGCCCGGCAACTACGTAATCGGGCGGCGATGATTTCGCCTCTGCTGCGTGTGTGATCCATTCCGCCCATTTTACGCCAAACACTTCGATTAGAGGTAATTTTGGTGGCGATGGAAGTTCTTCTCGTAAGAAGCGCGGAGCTGGGTCGGACCACTGCGGAACAAAGGGTTGTTCGTATGCGAAAGAGTTCATGCCGCCACCGCCTTTCCCACCAGAACATCATTCCAGTCAGAACCTTGAGGCGGGATTAGTAACGAGACTTTCCAACCCAGCCCATCAGCGCGCTCGGCCAAGGAGTTTGCGGCTGCAATCCCAACCGCGTCCCCGTCCGGCGCAACAAGAAGTTCCCCGGGACAATCGGGAAGATTCAGCCCCTTCATGCCACCCGCACTCAAGGCCGCCCAGACTGAATGCGGCCCCTCGATTATTCCTGACATCAGCGACAGAGCCGTCTCGATGCCTTCCGCCACGACCAGTCGCCCCGGTCCATCAGAAACTCGAACAGCACCTCCCATTGCCGGACCCAGCATTGCCTTGGCCGGGGTGACATCTGCCTTCCCCGAGCCATCCGTTCTTATATACGTACGGTGAACCGCAAAACCGTCTGCCCCCCGTATATACGATACAAGGGCCGGAAGCCGTTTTGCTGTAGGATGCCAGCAATTCCCTATATAGCGTATACTATACGGGAGCGCGCAGGTAATACCGCGCGCGAGTATATACGCTTCCGCTATAGTACCTTCGGTAGAGCTAGCACTTTCCCAAAGTTCGCGGGCCTGTTTTTCGCGCCGAAAAGTATTTGCCCGCTCTGCAACTCTTTGCGCTGCTTTCCCAATTTGTTCCGAGCGGTGAAAGTCTGACTTGCCACCCAGCAGGCCAAGAGAGCGAAGAGCTGCCAAAACATCACTGAACGCGCAGCCCGCGTGACAATTGAGCAAAAGCTGCCCGTTTCCGCCTGTGCCTATGCTGAGGCTTGGGTGTTTGTCACCGTGGGCCGGGCAACAGGCAACGCCGGAATTCCCCATCCAATGCCCCTTGAGAGCAAGAACTAAATCACGTGCTTCGGTCATTTTTGAGCTCCCCGCTTAAAATGGAAGGGAAGATCACTGATTGCTTTGCTCTCAGTGCCATTGTGAGTCCGGTGGAGTCGCATTAGCGATATTTTGTCGGTGCAGTACCCCAAAGTGTTCCACGCCGCTCCCCCCGCCGTAATTGTGGGGCGACGCCGCTGATAAAGCCATTGCAGACCGTCACAGCAAACCGCCACCCGGTAGCGCCCCAAACGAAACAGTTCACGCCTGTAGGTTTCTGAGGTTTCGCGGGGGTCGCTCCCGTGCGGACCCCGTGTATTAGTCAAGCTAGGGTTGTCCGCAAGAAGCACGACCGAGTGGTTGTACTCTATGCAAGCAGTAATATGGGTTTGAGTTTCACATAAAATGTCCATGAATCAATAACCCTCCGAAGAACGGCTTTGAATCCATGCCAAGACATCATGCTCGTGCCATCCAACGGCGCGCTTGCCCAGTTTTACGGGTTTTGGAAATGTGCCTTCTGCCATCATGACGTAAAGAGTTGACCGGGAAAGCCCGATCATTTTTTCGACGTCTGGTCTTCTGTAAATGCGGTTGCCCATACAGTCTGCCTTCAATTTGCCCGGCCAAATATTTGACGCGGGCCGTTATGAGCAGTATCGAGAATGCAGGGTTAGCTCTTAATCCTAAATTCCCGTCGGTTCCGGTGTTGGTGCACTGGAACCGACACGAGATGCCAACTGCCGATAAGCACCTCGTAGGTCCATACTGGCGCATCTCACGCTTCAATCAAAACGGATCAGGTAACAGCTTATTACTTAGTAATATTAATATGTTAAGTGGTATATAGGGGGACTTATACCGTATATTACAAATTTCATGTATTTTGAACTTTTTTCATTTTGTAGAATTCGCGTATTTTTAGTTTCCGTGTACGAAACTCACCCAATCTTCGAGCATCTGTCTACGCCGCTCAAGCAGGTCTGTTCGCCGATAGGCTCTCTCAACCGCACTTCCAACGGTGTGGGCGAGAGCCAATTCAGCAAGTACATGGTCATAGCCTTGCTCTGCCGCCCAATCTCGAAAGGTAGAGCGCAGCCCGTGCGGTACAGCAGGACGTCCAGAGCGTGGATCAATAAAGCCATCCCGCCCATCTTTTTCCTCAGATGCTTGTATACGGCGCATTACGGCAGAGATTGACATATCAGAGAGCATTCCGCCTTGGGGCGCAAAGAAAACGTAAGGCGAAGAATTTAATCGGGGTAAGTCGCGAAGCAATTCTGCCCCCTCATTGGGGAGGGGTACTCGGTGTTCGCGCCCGGCTTTCATGCGATCTGCCGGAATAGTCCAAAGGGTTGCTTCCAGATCAACCTCCGCCCACGTCATGCCGCGAACCTCACCCGAGCGGGCGGCGGTCAAGCAAGCAAACTGCAATGCCTTGGTCGCCATTCCTTCGCGCGTCTCAAGGCAAGACCACCAACCGGAAACATCTTTTAGAGCTAGCGCAGGGTGGTGTCCGGCTTTGGATATTTTGCTTGGTTTGGGTAGTATCTCTGACAGATTGCCCTTCCATCGCGCCGGATTGTCGCCTTTTCTAAGTTCAGTAACGGTTGCCCACGATAGTACCGCTTCGATCCTTCCACGAACGCGGGTCGCAGTTTCTGTTTTATCCTGCCAAATGGGTTGCAGCACCTTCAAAACGTCGCGAACCTCTATGCTTTGAACGTACATCGAGCCAATCACTGGCGTGGCGTATTTATCGAGCGTGGCACGCCATTGCTTGCGATGCTTTTCGTTCTGAAACTCTTTGAGCTTTACGACCAAATACTTTTCTACGGCTTCTGCGAAGGTAACGGCTGCTTGCGCCTTGCGTTTCTCGGCGAGAGGATCAAGACCACTTCGTATCAGTCTTTTGTTATCGACGGCCTGCTCTCGCGCCATCGCGAGCGTTACGACCGGGGGGCTGCCCAAACCAATTTCACAGCGTTTACGATTTATCGTGGTGCGTTGGACCCAGTATCGCCCACCGTCATGGTCAACCCTTAGGTAGAGTCCTGTTCCTCCACCGTCATGATACTTCCCGGGCTTTGTTACGGTTCTGACAAAGGCTGCTGTAAGCTGATTTCTAGCGCGCTTAGTTGTATCTTGTGGCATGACTTCCCCCAATTCATCCCCCAATAGATGCAGGAATATGCTGGAACACGCAAGACCTTATAGTACTCTAAATCTAATAATATGTAATTATATCATATGATTATAGAGCTTAAGTGGATGTTATAAGAACAGACGATGGCGGCCTGCTTCTCCGCCATCCAGACCTTTGAATCACGGTCTCACCTATTTTCTCGGATATTGTGTCGTGTTTTCCGCTTGTTGGCGGACGTGGTTGTGTGTTGAGACGCCACCTGTTGGGGTGGTTCGGTTGATCTTGCCGGTTTGTCTCAGTTGGGCAGAAATTGAGGTTCGGTTTGGCCAGTTTTCCTGGAAACAGGGAGTTTACAGGGAAATCTGGGTTTCAGAGTGTTTTCGGAGTTAATTTGATCGCGAAAAGTGCCCGTTTTAAAAGGGTTTGGCGGCAATTTCCCTAACCGCAATAACAGGGAATTTGTTTATGCCGATCAGGGAAACCGCATGGGGTGAACAGGGAAATCGTATCCCGGAAACAGGGAAGTACCGTTCAGTCGAGATAGAGCGTTTCCTGTTCGATCCAGTCTATCGGCAGGGGCGACTTTGTGAATTTAGATAAGGTCAATTCCGGCGGAAGGGCGCCGGTCATTATTGCTTTCTGGATTTTTGGCGACAGGAGCGCCAGCGGTAGTCGGGTGCGGATAAAGCTCTCGGACGTGGCTTCGGATTTCGCGATGGCAGAAATCGGGTCGCCAGATTTGATGCGGGCGAGCCAGGAATGCGCGCGCGCCAAAGTGCGGATAAGCGTTGCGTCTGGCACGGGGAGACGTTCCCCAAGAATGAGTTTTCGTCCGCAACCTCGTTTGGCCAGATGAAGTGAGCTGGCAAAGAAATTGCTTTGAAATTCAGACCCGAATAGCCCCTTGCATGCATCCGCATTGAGCGTCACACCCAGTTTGGAAGTAGACAGGTCTACGCGTTGGATCAGGTTGAATCGGGCCATCTCGTTGATCTGCGCAAGTTTCCCGGAAACTGCTTCGTGATCTTCAATTTCTGTAAATTCCTTTTGCAATATCCTATGCAGATGGTCCTTCACCGCGACTGAGAGCGCACCCTCGATCTCGATTGCGGGAAGGCGCCATCCGGTCGAATCCTTGGCATGGATCAGGCGGTTTGAAATATAGTAGCGAATGACCCGCCCGTTCTTTTTGGTATGCGTGGGGGTCAGTCGGTCCCCGGTGTCATCAAATAGTTTGCCCTTCAGGGAAGCGTTGGATTTGATTTGCCCGCTGCCCCGATGTCTGGCGCTGGCCTCTTGAAGTTTTTCCTGAACGCGCTGCCACAGTTCCGGATCAACAATGGCCTTGTGCTGCCCTTCGTAGATAAGGACCTTGTGGCGAATTTTTCCGATGTAAATCGCGTTGGTGAGAATGTGATGGATCTGGCCTTTGGTCATGATCGCACCCCCAAGGCGCTTTCCGGATTTGTAAGTTCGGCGCTTGGAACGGATATTTTTCGTCTCTGCCGCGTCCCGAACCTCGCGCAGACTGCCCAATTGGTCGTAGAGCGCAAACAAGATCACAACCTGTTGCGCTTCTTCTGGATTGACCACCAGTCCACGTACAGTTTTGTCCGGATGCGGATCATAGCCCAAGGGCGCAGGGCCGCCCATCCAGAGGCCCTTTGCCTTGGAGGCTGCGATCTTGTCCCGGATGCGTTCGGCAGTAACCTCGCGTTCGAACTGGGCAAACGACAGCAGCATGTGTAAAGTAAGTCGTCCCATCGAGGTCGCGGTGTTGAAGCTCTGGGTGACCGAGACAAAGCTAGCACTGGCCGCGTCCAGCCGATCGATGATCTTGGAGAAATCGGAGAGCGAACGAGTCAGGCGGTCAATCTTGTAGACCACTATCCTGTCTACCAGTCCCGCACCAATATCCGCGAGCAGGGCCTGAAGACCGGGGCGGCCCAACGTGCCGCCAGATACACCACCATCGTCATACCGCTTTTTGATTTGTCGCCAGTTCTCATGCTTCTGGCTTTTGATATAGGCAGCACAAGCTTCGTATTGCGCGTCCAGAGAATTGAATTCCTGCTCCAATCCCTCCTCAGTGGATTTGCGCGTGTAGATTGCACAGCGGATTCTAACCTTTGCCATGCTTGCCTCCTGTCAGCCCAAAGAATCTCGGGCCTGACCAGTGCGCACCGGTGATGCCGCGGGCAATGGCAGAGAGGGAGCGGTAGGTGTCACCGTGCCAGAGGAACCCTTCTTCCGTTACGTCGACGACATGGTTTTGCCCGTTCCACTCCCGCAGCAGCCGTGCGCCGGGTTTGAGGCGGGGCGGAGATTTTGCGCACCCTCGCTGTGTGCGTGCGATGGCTTGCCGTGTCGCCCGATCAAGTCCGCCTCGGGTTTGTGCCTGCTGCTCAAAGGCCAGCACGCGCCGCATCATCGGCTGGCTAATCGAGCCAGGGGGGGCGGACTTAAAGATCCTTTGCCAGTTAGCACAAAGAGCTGGGCGGCCCAAGGTTTCGATATCGGGAAGATGTTGCATGTCTGTCTCCTTCGGAATGGTCCTACCGAGACAGGCCTGAAAGGTGTTCAGGCGTGTCTTAGCTTCGCTTCAATGGCAGATATTGTCCAGTTGGAATTGATAAACACTAAGTGATATGTTCTTGTTGTGTTCTACGTAATCTCGCCAATACAGCAACACAATGGGCATGGGAGTAAAAAATATGGCCAGTGAAACAAGAGGATTAACAAATGAAAGACGTAAGCATCGGATCCGGTAACCAGATCCATCACCGCAATCCATCCGGGCTGAAGCCCTGGAAAAAGAATGCGCGCAAGCATTCGAAAAAGCAGCTGAAACAGATCGCGCAATCGATCGAGGAATTCGGCTTTACCAATCCCATACTCATTGATCAGACGGAGACAATCCTTGCCGGCCACGGGCGGGTCGAGGCAGCAAAGTTGTTGCAACTTGATCAGGTCCCTTGTCTTTACATCGAACATCTCAGCAGTGCCCAGAAGCGTGCCTATGTCCTAGCTGACAACCAAATTGCCTTGAACGCATCCTGGGACGAAGACCTGCTTGGAGAGGAACTGAAAGCCCTGTCGGAGATCGATCTCGGGTTTCAGCTCGAAGTCACCGGCTTCTCCATCGCCGAGATCGACAACCTGATTGATGCCCCAGAGCCCGAGGACGTGGGTGACCCGCGTGATGACGCTCTTCCCAAACGGGTACAATCCCGCGTGCAGCTTGGGGATATTTGGCAGTTAGGCAACCACCGTCTGATCTGTGGAGACAGCTTGGACCCTGATACTATCGACAAGCTTATGGAAGGGCAAAAGGCGCAGATGGTGTTTACCGATCCTCCCTACAACGTAAAGATCGACGGTCATGTGGGTGGCAACGGCAAGATTAAACATGAAGAATTCACTATGGCTTCTGGTGAGATGAATGTGGCCGAGTTTACGACGTTTCTGCGCAAGTCTTTTAAAAACCTCACACGACATTCCGTCGAAGGCGCGATCCATTACATTTGCATGGACTGGCGCCACATGGCAGAGGTGATGGCTGCGGCCGACGGGATTTATGCAGAACTAAAGAACTTGATCGTCTGGGCCAAAGGCAGCGGCGGAATGGGGACGTTCTATCGCTCCCGTCACGAACTGATCTTTGCTTACAAACATGGGACGGCTCCGCACATCAACAGTTTTGAACTGGGGCAGCATGGCCGCTATCGTACCAATGTTTGGGATTATCGCGCGGCGAACCATGCAGAAATGGAGATGCATCCCACGGTAAAACCGGTCGAGATGGTTGCCGATGCCATTCGCGATGTTTCTGGCCGAGGCGACGTCGTTCTGGATCTCTTTGGCGGGTCTGGCTCAACGCTTGTCGCTGCAGAGAAAACGGGCCGTCGCGCCTTCTTGTGTGAACTTGATCCACGTTTTTGCGATGTAATCCTTACGCGCTGGGAGCGGTTTACAAAGGATGACGCCACTTTGCTTCAGCGGGAGGTTGGGGTCGATGAATAAACGTACGAAACTTCCAGTCGCAGCCGAGTACGAGGTCGGCTATGGCAAGCCGCCAAAATCGAGGCAGTTTGAAAAAGGGCGTTCGGGCAACCCTAACGGGCGACCCAAAGGCGCGCGAAACAAGCCCGCGAAAAGGCTGACCAAAATACGTGACATGTTGCTTGCCGAAGCGGAGCGGGAGGTCATTATTCAAGAAAAGGAGGGTCCGGTTTCGTTGCCAATTGCCCAGGCCGCGATGCGCTCTCTTATTCATAAGGCAGTGAAAGGGAATGTCGAAGCGCAGAAATTTATTCTGAGCTCTATCGCTGCGGCTGAATCGGACAACGAACGGGAACTTCTGGAAACGCTGCAAACAGTGGCTGATTACAAAGATGGGGCTTACGCAGAAATTGCGCGGCGGAAGAGAAACGGCGTGGAGACATGCGATGATATCCTCCCTCATCCCGATCACATTGAGGTCGATGTCAGGACGGGTGACGTGATATTCATGGGCCCTGTGGATGAAAGAGACAAGAAGGATTGGGATGATTTATGGGCGCGCAAGGCTGGTTTTGAAGAAGAGATCGAATATATTCGTGCGCTGCTGGCGGCCCCGGAAACCAGCGAAGACATCAATCAATTTGTACAAGATGATCTGAAATCTACAAATAATACGCTGCAGTTGATTGAACAGGCCATCATCATGCGCTGGAACCGCCCCGTTCGGGAGGTGGTGAAAGACCGGAGCCGCTGGAAGGAAACCAAACTTCGTATCGAAAATGGGGTATGGCCGGAGAGGGCGTCAGGATAACACGATACACGCTGTTGGTAGAAACTTGGTGAAGCTGGCAGGCAGATTTTCTCGCATCGAGCTCGTCAGGCTCATAACCTGAAGGTCGTAGGTTCAAATCCTACCCCCGCAACCAAAATAACTCAACAGTAACAGTAGCTTACACCACGCATTCGTGCGGCGCTTTAGTGTGCGTAATCCCGCGGTGCTACGTTGGTGCTACAAATTGTAGCTAGATTATTGAAAAGCAATTTTTGGAACTAAATTGAATAATTGAAATATCCGCTTGAGCCATAATCATAAACTTGAGCAGTGTTTCCATTTATGGACACCGTAAAGTGGCTACTGGTACCGTAATCGTACCCATGTCTGACATCAGCGCCTATGGAACAGATTTACGTTATTGAATTAGGGAGGGTTTCTGTCTCATCGTAACCACAAAGGAGTGAAGATGAGACAGAAACCCGGAACACGACGCACGGCGT
>MAAC01009516.1_pt1 | contig 21992 bp, 25 predicted proteins | sample 1115981 | NCBI WGS metagenome assembly MAAC01 (sample SAMN04961126, study PRJNA320927) | seawater metagenome | isolation source: sample BD02T64 sea water enriched with oil for 64 days | place: USA:Gulf of Mexico | collected 2013-07-27
AAGGACTATAAAGAGAGCATGTTAGATCAGATCGTACCTCTGGATATGACCTTCCAAGAAGCCTACGAAAAAACAGGGCGATATATCAACATCTCCATTTCTCCTGAAGGAAAACACCAAAAGTCCAGACTGCTGAACACCATCACTTCACCCAATGTGTATGTTCGCTCCGCAGTATCGGCGTCCTTTAGTGTCCCAGGAGCTTTCCCTTCCGAAAGATTGTACGCTAAAGGCTATGATGGCAAACCGCGCCCCTACTTACCCAATAGACGTTGGGTTGATGGTTCCGTGTCAGGTGATATACCCGCAAAAAAACTCAGCCGGCTGTATGGCGTTAATCAATTTGTGGTGAGCCTTATCAATCCACTGGTCGTTCCTTTCGTCAATGATGAAAAACGCATTCAGCGTAAAGGCCTTAAGAAATCAATGTCCGAGTCCACCCGTGACATTATCAAGGAAAGCCTCTCCATTATCGAGAATGTGTTAACACACATGCCCATCAATGATCGAAATACATCACAGAAGCTAGCCTATTTAATTCGCATGCTAGAACAGGATTATACCGGAGATATAAATATGATCCTTAAGAAGAAGGACTTTAAATTTAGTCAATCTGTCGTTGACCTAACGGAAAAAGAAATCGCCAATCTCATACATGCAGGGGTACAAAGTACCTGGCCAAAGATCGCAGCCATCAAGAACTCTTCACTCATCTCTAAGGCATTAGACGGGATTTTGGAAGACCTTAACGCACAATCTATCAATGGTTACCAAGACAACAAGCACCACGTTTTCATATAAGCATAAGATCATCCAAGAAACCCATCTACAAACAAGCTATCAAATTTTCGTTGTGATGGGTGAAGATATTATTTTAACAACAGGCCTATAGACCTCTTGACTGGTGCATTGGGGGTAGTCTCTGCCATTCAAATCCATGCACCAAGGTACCACCACATTCGACGCAAATCGAAAATATCCCAACGATTTGTTACATCAGATAGCGTATTTACGACGCCCCCGTGTCTTCTGGCCATGTAGGAATCATCTTAATTTCCCAGCGTGATGAAGACATTGATCGCGTTGTCGGTTTAGAAATGGGCGCCGATGCCTATATTACAAAACCCATCTTTCCTCGTGAAGTGATGAATATTAGCAAACGACTGCTGGTACGTGTCGAACATGCCGAGCAAGTACAGGTTTACAAAAAACAAGTGCTCCCCTGTGATGATTGGGTTCTCGAATCTAACAAACGCTTTCTGCTACACACCCCTTCAAATCACTCAATAAAAATAACGTCTGACGAGTGTACAATCTTAAGTGAGTGTTTTAACTCTACAGAAAAAATCTTTTCCCGAGATCACTTGCTGGATAAATTTCGAGGAGGTAATTGGGAAGCCAGTGATAGCACAATCGATATACCCATTGCAAGACTAAGAAAAAAGTAGGCAATATACCCGGAGCCTTTTCCCCAATAAGCTCTGTTTATGGGAAAGGCTACGTGATTCATCACCCCGATAAGGAAAGTGACTAACATCGAGTTTATTCAGGTCACAAAACCCTTTCATTTTCACAAAAACTTTCAGCAGGCATCCATTGTAATATCAATTCCCATAGAAAATTGATATTTTGTGATTATTCAATATTGATACATTATCATTCAAATTTTAACGAGTTATAGATCCTAGGTACTGGTGATCCATAAACTTTCTATGTACATCTACTTCTCTTATCAGTAAGCCTTGAAGGCTTCTTTGCGATACTTCTATTAGTGTGAGCACCCAGAGCAAGTTCTATGATTTTCTTCTTCTCCACTGTTAACGGAGGAGCCCTCCACTTCTAAAGGTCTACTCTCACTCAGGACAAAAAAACAGATCAAAATTCGTAATTGGTGAATGTCCATTTGGGTAAAATGTGATCGAACCAGAGTTTGGCAGGTACTAACCTATCTTATCGGTAACGCAATTAAATTCACTACAAAAGGTGGTATCACCATAAAAGTATATCAATCTGACTGCCAGATATACATTGATGTAACCGACACAGGTGTTGGTATATCAGGAGATGCACAGGAAAAAGTTTTCGAGAGTTTTACTCAAGCAGACACTTCAACAACACGTAAATTTGGAGGTACTGGACTCGGTCTCACTATATCCAAGAAGTTAGCCATACTTATGGGTCGAGATATAACAGTGACCTCCACATTAGAAGAAGGATCAACGTTTTCCGTTGGTCTAGCTTTAAAAAAGGCGGAGGAACCAAAAGTTACAGAAAACGTTACATCTGAAGGAAAGATAGTAGAGAAATTAAATCGAGTGAAGGGTTTGGTTGCAGACGACAATACAGTTAACCAACAAGTAGCAAAAGGCATGTTCAAAAAGTTAGGCATCGCAATCGACATTGCCAATGATGGGAAGGAAGCTTTTGATCTAGCTCAAGAAACTAACTATGACATTATATTTCTCGATATCCAAATGCCCACGATGGACGGCTATACAGCAACCAAGAAAATCAAAATGGAAAGTTTAAAAAACGCCTCTACGCCAATCATTGCAATGACAGCGAATGCGATGCAGGGGGACAAAGAAAAGTGCCTAGAGGAAGGCATGGATGATTATCTATCTAAACCTATACAAAAGGATAAACTTTACAACATGGTAATTCGTTGGAAACAACGTAAGCGTCCGGCCAATACTTAACAATATCATGCTGTCCTATCGATCCTCATGGTACACCATTATCTGAAGCAGCCAGGGTGTAGTGTAGCATGAGCATGAGGCCTAATGTATCTTTTAATAGCGTGTTGTGCTGTGGAATATCTAGCCCTTTGTGCTTTTCCCTTATTCTAGAAAAATCATTAACAATAAAGTCACCATTCTTGCGTATCTTTGTTACAGCCTGATGATAATGGCAATTAAACCAGGATTACTATTCGAAAGAACTCCATACGGGATTCAATACCGATTTAGCACTGATCAAATTTGTTTCTATTCAGTTGTACCCATTCTCTTAGGCGCATTGGATTTCGACCAAGTATTTTCTTCAAACTATTATCAGTACCGAAGCTCATCATCTTGGTAGTGATATGGACTACAGGGTTGAGTGCAAATCGCGGGGAATAACGTAATAACGATATTGCAATCCCCCCTAATAGGAAACCCAATGATCGAAAAAGTACTTTTTCGATCATTACTGATTCCCAGCGAAAATAGTGTAAAAAGTAGTCCTTTGCCCCTTTGCCAAAAGTGCTTTCTAGGTCATTCCCTGTATATCGAAGCCAATCCTTTTCACCTTCTCTGTAAGTTATTTTTCTGCCTATCTCTTTAGAGAGTATTTTCGCAACAGAATAAAAGTCAACAATATCATGGCCATTGTTAAGATGGTAAGTGACACCTACATCACTAGCCAAATCTCTCGTCAGGATAATCGCAGCGGCTTCACCTACCTCCGACGGATCAACATAAGGCATATAATGTCGCTTTATCTCCACGAGGATGTTAGCTTCACGAATACCCCTGCCATGCCATAATCCAGATAGATCATCCATATAGTACCCCGCAACATTTAAGAACGTTACTTCTATACCGCTCTCTGACAGGATATTTCTTGCAATTTGATGAGAAATAGCAGCGCCAACACCATTGCCATGTGATCGTAATGACTCAGGTACATCGTCTATTTTTACACCAGGAGGATCTCCCATGATTCTAACGACATGTGGTGAAATTTGTTTTTTCTTTATCGTGTTGACCAAATTTGTACAGGCAACTTGCTCGTCTATTAAATCAGGTGTAATCATAAATACACCATCAACACCTTCTAGCGCAACATCAAGTGATTCACAATCTCGGTAGTCACAGTGCATACATTGAGCAAATGGAAATCGATCCTCGAGTTCTTCTATTCTGTCCGGATTACTTGTTACCAGTCGTAATTCAACAAGAGGATTATTTATATGAACATGGTTCGCAAGCGGTCCTCCAATGTGCCCGCTCGCCCCAAAAATTAAAATACGCTTTTGAGGGATAGATGGATATTCTGTATTCATTTTGTGTTCCTGTGGCATCAAATTATATTTCAACCATTGTAGACAGATTAATGAGCGCCCAATAATGGATTAAACAGACAATTGATAGTGATAGATTGCCAAATTAGAACTAAACATGGAATTACTTCCGTATAACGACCTATAAATATTGTGGTTTCGCTGATTTGTGATTGTTAATTTGGTACAAACCATGAACATGCGGCATGACTAATTTCCCCAGTATCAATCGGCATTCTTACGGAGTGCAGAAGGTGGCATACCTGCCCAGCGCTTAAATGCGTGGGTGAATGCACTTGCATCTGAATAGGAAAGTGAGAATGCAATTTCTTCAATCGTGAGCTGAGTATTTATCAGCTTTTCTTTTGCTTGATTCATTCTACAAAGTCTTACTAGGTTTTGAAAATTCGTTCCTTCTTCTTGGAGTCTTCTTCGCAGTGTCCTCGTACTTAGTTTTAACTTGGCTGCTGTGTCATGTAACGTCAGATCGTGTGACTTCTTTTCGATTAATAACAAAAAAATTAATTCTGATAACGGTGGCTTTTTATTGTTCTTTTTCTCGATCAACTGCTGGCAGCTAAGTTGGCATGCCTCAAAGGTGTTCTTGTCGCCGTGAATTAATGGTTCATCCAAATACTTGGCGTCAAATACGATACAGTTTTTGCGTTGGTCAAATAGCACAGGACAATTATAGAAAGAATGGTACATATTCGAATGTGCGCCTTTTTTATGCGTTAGGTAGACGTGTTTTAGTGGTATTCTCCGGCGAAATAGTTGTGTGATAGTTTGTATTACTGACGACATCTCTGTATCTGTTCTTAAAAGTAAGCTGTCTTGATAATCGTGTTTTGGTGTCAAAGACAGGTACGCGTTATTTGCTTTTTCCTCTAAAGTATAATGGAAGGTCGTACCCGTCAGTTTCTTTCCCCACAACACAAACTGAATGGCCTGCCTTAAAGATGGGGCGCTCATCAATGCGTAGCCATAAACACCCAGTTGGGCTAAGTCTAGGTGCATTTTTTCTCCCGCGATTAGCCCCCAGCAAGGTGTTCGAAGCTGTTCGTAAATATTATCGAACACAATTTTTTCTTGCTGATTGCTAATGAGGGCATCGGGTTGAGAGAGTTTCTCTACTTGTATGCCAGTATTTTTTATCAGATTCGATACCGAAATCTGGCCCTGTAATTCATTTGCAATAAAATTAATGATGGAGATGGGGTAACCAATATTTTCAAATGCAGGCATCATGAACACCAAATAGAACTCGCCGGTTTTGTTTTGATAGCATACACCAATGGCCACATTAAACAAGCAAGTGGCCAGTCTCAACATTCTAAAATCTTAATAGTTCTATATATTTCAATGTGTTGTCGGGGCGAGCCAATTACAATTATACGCAGGAATATTTACCAATAGAGTTATATTTACCATGAGTTCATCATCAATAAAAAATCATCGATATCTTTTTGCAAAATCACTCCGGTTTACTTTGGAAGCACTGGGGCCATTTTATATAAAACTGGGGCAAGCGCTGTCTACGCGAACGGACATGTTGCCAAAAGAAATTACTGATGAGCTTCAGAAATTACAAGACAATGTTAAATGCATGAATGAAAATAGGGTTATGCGTATTGTCTCAAAAGAACTGATTGCAACAGGAAAAGTTAAATTTAAGCAGTTTGATGCAAAACCCATTGCTAGCGCGAGTATCGCGCAAGTTCATAGAGCAATACTCGAGGATGGCAGTGTTGTTGCCGTAAAAATCCGTAAGTCTGGTATTAAATGGAAGATGAGAGCAAACCTTTTTGTCTTGCTGTTCTCGGTATCTATTGTACATGGCTTAGCAACGTTATTCCGTCTGCCTTTAAGAAATTTGGATTTTCCTGGTCGTGTGAGGGAACTAGTGGATGTAATGCTGAATCAAACTTCAATGTTACACGAAGCGAATAATATCGTACTTATGAACGCTGCTTTTGATGGTTTCCCCTATGTCAAGATACCTGAAGTATATAAAGACCTGAGTACAGACAAGGTGCTTGTGATGGAATTTGTTGAAGGTATACCATTTAACGAATTTTCAAAAGTTGATCTTCACCCATTAGAAATTGCTCAACGGATGCAGTTTTCTTGGTATTGGATGTTGTATATATCAGGCGTGGCACATATTGATTTGCACCCTGGAAATATCTTTCTTTCCAAAGACGGGAAGTTACTGTTTGTGGACTTTGGTCTTGTTGCCGTTTTGGATCAAAAGAGAAAAGAAGCCATAGGTGCTTTTTTTAACTCGGCGCTACATCATCACTGGGAGGTGGCAGCAGAGTATTTCTGCGATCATTTTGTGATATCTAAGAATGAAGAGTCGAGTAAAAATGCCGAGTTCATAAAGGATTTGATTCAAGTTCTGAAGCTGCACTATGAAATAAGGGCCTCCAAGTGGAGTACGGTTGAATATACTAAAGACCTGAATGATGTTCTTAGCAGATACGATTTTCGATACTCTTCCGACTTCGCGGACATTGAGACTGGCATGGGAATCATTGAGGGGAACTCACATACTTTAGGGTTGTCTGGTTTAGACCTTTGGGAGAATGCAAAACGATTTTCTAGTTATTTTATGCCTATGCTTTTAGAGGATAAGGCGGAATATTTTGATAAAGAATTTAGAAAAAAGATGCCAAATTCATTGCAATTAAAGAAGCAAGCCTCTGAAAGTGTTGTTTTACATTTAACCGATGATACTTTTTTCTTTAAGGACCTTTATCTTCCCTACTTTAAAGAAGGGAGAGGAAGCAAATTGTACGATGTGGATGGGAATTCCTATATTGATACTACTTGTGGATTAGGCCCAGTTTTTGCTGGCTATGGCCACCCCGATATCGAAGCTAGTACCATACAAACAATGGCTGAAGGTGGCAACCTTATTGCGGTAAATCAGCCGTACGCAGTTGAACTCGCTGAACTAATAACTAAAGCCTTTAGAAGAAATAAAAATGATGAATTGCTTGTGGCTTTTTCGGACTCGGGGACGATAGCGGGTGAGCATGCTAAGCGAATTTGTATTGGGTACACCAAGAAAGAAAAAATTGTCAAATTTGAGTGTCATTACAATGGTAATAGCACATGGGGATCCGCGAGCTCTTTTTTCTCCCATGGTGGTTCGGTTGATCGACCAGAAGCCGTTAAAAGCTGTATTGGTTCTAATGAGAAAATACTTGATGATGTGATCGTGTTGCAATACGGCCATGATCAAACTTTTGATGTGTTAAGGCAGCGCTATCATGAGATAGCTGCTGTTTTTATTGAACCTATCCCTGAAGCTTCGTTTGGTGAAAGAGAGAAAACGTTTCTCAGAAAGCTACGTTGTGTATGTAGTGAAATGGATATATTGCTGGTGTTCGATGAGGTGGTTACTGGATTTCGTGTTGCCTACGGTGGTGCACAATTGTTAGTGGATGTAAAACCTGATTTGACGATGCTGGGGAAAGTTCTTGGTGGAGGTTGCCCCATAGGAGCTGTTGTTGGTGATAGGAAAATCATGGAGATCGCCAAAGGGTCCGGAAACCCAAACGTTGATAGAAAAACCCGGGTCTTTCTTGGTGGCACTTTCAGCGCAAATAAGCTGACGTGTGCTGCGGGAAGCGCGCTATTGCGTCACCTCAGAGATAATCAACATACAATATACAAAACGTTAGAAATTCAAACAGAACGGTTGGTGGCGCAATTACAGCAGGTTGCAGTCAAGCATGATGTTCCTGCGAATATATCCGGATTTCGAGGCATTGTTTCCATTTCATTTAGTTATGGAAGGCATTCTTATCCACGGGATTCATTTTTTGGCAGTATGTATAGTGCTAGTGTTGCATTATCGTACCTTATGCGATTGAAAGGTATTCTTATGCCTGCCGCGCATATATTTTTTATTGGATCATCACACAGCGAAGAAGACTTAGCCGATATCGCAAATGCGTTTGACGCTAGTTTAAAAAATTTAATCGAACTCAATTTGTTTATGAATTAAAGATGGGGGTATTAAGAATATGGCAATTTCGCTTAAATCATGGTCCGGGTCGATTGAAGAAATCTATAACCTCATTGTTAATGATTCGTGGGTGGTTTCTTATAACGAAACATCAACGTTCGATTACACACCAGAGTTTTTAGGTTGGTATATGGAAAATCCAGCGGTCAGGAAGGATGACATGTTGGTGCTTTATGATGATGATGAGTTGGTTGGGTTTTGTGTTTGTGTTCGTAGAAATTACCTCCTTAATGGAGAGGTTGTGACGGGGTTGTTTGCGACAGCCTTATCGGTAAAGTCAAGTGACCTAAGGAAAGGTTATGGTTCCATTATGTGTGTAGAATTTCTGAAGAAATATAAGGCACTCTATCAAGAGACAGGGGAGCCTGAAGTTCTTTGCTATTTTAATGACGACGATAGGCCTACATCCTATATTTTTCCCAGGGCTAATGATGACATCGGCGTAACGATGAATAAACTACAAAAGGTTAATCTTCAAGCGAAAATATTTTCTGTGGAACGGCTTGGAAGAATTGAAAATATTAAGCCGTACGAAAAAGTTTTGATGATGATAACCGGGAAATATCGTAGGTATAAGGGAGAATACAGTCAGTGCGTAGAGGAATACAATCAACGCCATTTGCCTCGATGTTTGGAATTAGTAAACAAAAAAAGTGCTGCTCAGGATTTTTCTCCCATATTTGAACAAGAAGAATTAGGCCATTACTTACAATATAAGGGTTTTTCCAACACACTCGTTTTTGAATTTGAAAATAGAGTTATTGGTCTAATTCAATATAGGATTATTACGCTTACGGGTAAAAAGACAACCGAGAAATTTGGATTTATTGATTGGCTATGTGATCAAGAGCTTAGTAAAAACCAGGCTAAAGCATTGATATCAGCGTGTTTAGATAAAATAAAATCCGCTGATGTTATCGCTGCTATTTATTGTGATATGCCAATTTTAAAAGATACCTACCTTAAATATTTTAGCTTTCTTCCGTATCCGAGAAAGGTCTTTTTGTCCACTTCAGTGTTTGATAAAGATCGATACCCGTTTGATAATGTTGTGCGATCTTATGAGCCAATATCGTAGATCGATATTTTTCGTGAATGTATTTTTAACCATAGTGAAAAAGTAGAGTAAAAGTAATGCTAAATGAAGCAATGTTCGATAGTGGTGATGGTTTTGATGTTCTTTATAGAAAAATAAGGAATAAGGGGCTAAAAGAAAGAGTTGATATCAGTAACGAATATTCTGAAAATATGATATCGACTAATAATTTGGTCTGGGGATGGGAGTTAAAGTCAGGAAACGACCCTGTTATTCAAGCGATTGATCCCCATACAAAGTCAGAAGTTGACCTCATGAACTTCGGGATGAACAGCTATTTGTTCTTAAATATTCATCCTGAAGTGAAGCGTGCTGCGATCGAAGCCATCGAAAAGTATGGCGCTGGGTCAGGCAGTGTTCCGCTACTTACAGGGTCCATGGATATTCATGCAGAGCTTGAAGAGACTATCGCAAAGTTTAAAGGTGGAGAGTCTGCCATTTTGAATGCTACAGGTTTTGGTTCCAATGCTAGTACAATAACAACTTTATCAACAAATTGCGATTGTGTTATTGCCGATAGATTTGCCCATGCTTCACTTAAATACGGCTGTAAAGATACAACGTTAAAAGAATACAAGCACAATGATCCAGAGGATCTTGCGAGAGTTCTTGAGAGTGTTGTTTGTTCGAACAAACACAAGTCGGTATTGGTGGTAGTTGATGGTGTTTACTCAATGGAGGGGAGTATTCTCAAACTTAATGAAACGTTGGAAGTGATTAGGGCTTTTAATGATAAGATCCATATATCCTTACTTGTTGATGACGCACATGCCACCGGTGTGCTAGGTAAAAATGGTCACGGAACGTTTGAGCATTTTGGGTTAAGCCCAATAATGGACGATATCTCGGTTTATTATGTTGGCACTTTCTCCAAAGGTGTCGGTGTATTGGGTGGTTATGTTGTTTCTTCAAAAGAGAATATTCAACATCTTAAATATTTAAATAGCTCAAATGTGTTTTCGACATCAATGGCTCCCTCCACTGCCGCGGCAGTCATAAAATCACTTGAAATTATAGAGACGCAACCAGCGCTACGCAGTGCCTTATGGAGAAATATACATTATCTTAAAAAGTCGCTTGATAATCTCGGTTTTAATACAGGACAAAGCGAGTCGGCGATCATACCGGTTATCATGCGGGGGCGTTCTAAAAAGGTATTTGAAATATGTATGGAGCTCAGGGCGAACGGCATTATGGTTTCCCCGATAACGTTCCCAGCTGTACCAATCAATGAGCCCAGGTTGAGAATAAGTGTAGGGGCTCTTCATACCAAAGAACAGATTGATTACCTTATCAACAACCTGGCTATTCTGGGAAAAAAATATTCTATTATTTAGCAGCCTTTATTATGAACAAGAGGGGTTATCTTCCTAGACCTATACAAAAGGATAAACTTTACAACATGCTAGTTCGCTGGAAACAACGTAAGCGTCCGACCACCCCCCCCCGCACTTAATTTGGCTTGATAGCCGACGGTTCAATATTCCAGGTCATTCTTGTCGTTTATATGCATCAGTACATGCCACGATAAACTCTTACCTTTTGTATTAATAGCTCTCTTAAAATATCGCCGATGTTGCCCCTCGGTGATTTATTAAACTGCTAGAACGAGACCCAATCAGTTTAGCTGATTGGGTCGAAATAATGTAAATCGTATTTAAAATTAGGCGCTAGTTATTCGTAACTGATGCTGCATGATCAGCATTAATAGCGTTTGCTAATGCAGAGTAGCTTTTGTACATAGAATCAAGTTTTCTTTGGTTTTCTTCTCCACTCTTAATCAGTCTCATTTTTCCCCCTGGCCAAATTCGCTGTCCGGTATGCCATAGGAACTGACTAGGTACAGTGATTAACGGCTTAATTGGCGGAACCTGCTTTATCTGCAATTTCCTGCGTATTTTTTTGGGAAGGTAAAAGTTTGAGATACTTAAGTGAGAAGTATAGTCCAAACGTCTTCGAAGCCATGTATTACCGGCATATTCACGACTCAAAGGCTCGTTAATAAGTGATTGCGCCATAATACGACTACTTTCATCTCCGATAGTATGAGTAGCATATGCGTGAATCATCTTAGTTATTAAATCCTTGGTATTATGTGCAATCCATTCCTCCTTAACCCCTAATAACCAACCGACCAACGCAGAATTATGTATAACTGCTGTTTGTTCTGATGGAGTTATTGGCACTCCCTGAGCAATCGCTCCCCACGCGAGTGTTGCAGGCCCCGTGTACGATGCGAGCATATCTGTTTGGTTAATTGGAATCCCCCATTCGTCTAGTTTCCAATTGTTTTTTCGAAGTAAATTACGCCTTACCAAAGCGTGAATGAGCCTTACTTGTATGGTGGTTTTGAATCCTTTCCCAAAGCGACTCATTGAACCAGAGCCCCAGGTATCCAATGCAAATGAATAAGTTTCTGAAATCTTTTGCTGGCGCTTGTACGCAGAGCTCCAGTTTGAACCAAAGGGGGGGGTCAAACCCGAGAATATGTAACCTCCCATTAAGGCAACATCTCTAATATGCCTTGGAGCGCTAGCCCCCATTAAATGACATATGTTGCCGCCCTGGTTTACGAGATCCTGTCCACCCAATCTGGAGGGGAATCAACTAATTTAAAGAAATCGGATAATCTAGGGTCGGGATCTTTAATGTTCGAGATGCCTTGATTTAGGGCTTTGTCGAATTGATTCTTTGCGTCCCCAGGGCTAACCTCAAACATCCACTCGACAACCCGATCAACAGGCTCATCGCCCTCCCATAACCCGCTAATCATCTCTTGGTGCTGCGCTTTACCTAGTACGCATAAAGGTTCAAGCAACTTACTGATTGGACGTGGAAAAATCTCCCCTAACCAATAAGGGGCGCCCTGACGGGTTAATTTTGGAACCCTTGTTGGAATCTTGGTCTCGCCGCTATAGGAATTAAATATTTCGGAATTATTATCTGATAACTTACCACCATTCATTTGCTTTCCTTTCATTGTGTCAGCTGAGCTATAGAGCTACTAATCGGTTACTGGTACTATTGTTACAACACAATTTGGACAGCTGTCCAAATTACGACAAATTATACCTGGAGGAGGTTTTTACTAATGAAAAACCAGCGAGAAAATACCAAGGAGGTAACAACAAAAGATGTGTTGAAACGCCAAATGTTGACTGAATCATTACAACTATTTTCATTGAAAGGCTTTGATTCAGTGACTTTTAGGGATATCGGCGAGAAATGTGGGTGTAGACATTCATTAATCAACTATTATTTTGGTAATAAATTCGATTTATGGAAGTCAGCAGTATCCTTTGCTTTCAAGAGCTGCTCATCTGATTTTGTTGGTAACGAATTGTTCGATAAGGGGTTAGTGAATCATAATACTCTTAAAGCACTTATTGAGAACTTTGTCTATTTTTGTGCTGAAAGGCCTCAGATACAGCGCATAATGGTATTAGAATCGATTCATCAAACTGAGCGTTTTGAGTGGATTATTGATAATTAGTTGAAAAAGATTTATGCGATTTCGAAACCTGTTATTAGTGAGGCTCAAAATAAGGGGATAATACAACATGGTGACCCGGGAAGAATTTATCATGCAATTATTTCTTTAGCAGGTAGCCACTTCATTTTTAGTGACGAGTACTCCCGCGTCACAGGAGACACCTTTGATCTTGAGCTAGAGAAAGAAAGAACACTAGAGCTAATCAACAGATTGGTTTTTATAAACCCTGAGTAAGTGCATGAAAAAGCGAGGAGTCAGTGGCCCTAGATCAGTCGGTATCAGGAAATTGCCATGGATTGGGTCGCCTTTGAGTCGATGTAAAGGGCTTATGCCCGGAAGAGCATAAGCGACTTTATGAGCGCAAGACCTGCAACAAAATTTGTCAGTACTTCGAATAGATTCGTAACTCAGTCAACAAGCATCAGTGCTACCACTTAACTTACTTGTGGTTACCACCTAACCGAAAGCTGCCCCCATATCTGACGACCAGGCCCTGGGTAGGGAGTACTAACGTCCTGGAAGGGTTGCGGATACAAAGTGCCTTCATCAAAGATATCTTTTATTCCAAAACCTACTTCCCATTCACTCGATGTATAATAAGCTGACGCACTAACATAAACTCGATTTTTCAAGCGCTGGGTTGAAAGCGGAAAACCAAAGACTCCACTGGCATCTTGATCAATTTTATTTGCGTACGTTTTCCCATACCAGATGATGCTCGGGTGAAATTTCCATTGGGTTTCTGTGATTTGAAATTTTGCAGTAAAGGATATCTTGTGCTGCGGAATACCTATATGTAGATTATTATCCTGTGCAACACGATAATAATCTATGGGGGTTTCTAGGGTCTGATAGTAGCTATAACTTAAATAAATACTAGCGCCCCCCCCACTGCCCTCTGACTTCATTTTCGACGCCTTGCGTACCAACCCTGTCATTATTGGTAAAGAAGAACGAGTTTTCATCAACGGAGGTTGTATCCAAGAAAACAGTATTGTCTAAGTCAGTCCGAAAAAAATTAAATGTTGAATACCAATTGGATGAAAGAGCCCAACCAACCTCTAGCTCCTTTTGGGTTGTCTCTTCTGGAAGTAATCTTCCAGTTTCAGGATCAGCCAGGTTAATAATATCTATTTCCGGCTCCCTAAACGCTTTGCCATAGTGAATCTTCGCATGCCAATTTTTTTCATTGTAAGCCACTGACAATCGCGGAACAGTAGAGCTCTGTACGAAATTTGGGTTACTGTATCTTATACCAGCAGAAATGGTCCAATCTCGGTAATACCACTCCGCTTGGCTGAATAACGTTTTTCCTTTTTGTATTTGTGACCGGCTTCCATCAAAGTAGGTGGAAGCAGTAAACCCTTCTGCTATGAGGTTCCTCGCGGTGGCTTTGTTTCTCCAATATTCAATGCCACTCAGTAAAGTCCACTGATCAAAGTTAAGAAAAGCATTGAGCTGATAACTCTGTGCAGTGGTGGGTAAATCTACTTCTAATCCGGGAGTGGCATTAAAGTCAATTTTCCAATCCTCTTGCCTCCTATATACAATCTTGGGTGTAAGGGTTATATGTGTGTTTACATTCCAGTCATATGACAATAGAGAGTTATAGTTTGTAAAAGTGATTAATTCATGATCTCTAAAAAAACCGATGCCATGAGGTGAGTTGCTCTTTGAATCGTCATAAAAAAATCGGAGCTTGAAGTCGAGCCAATCGAACTTTGCTATAACATTTTGGTTTTTATAGTCCGCCGTTTTTTCCAAGTCCAAAGTATTGCCAAGTACATCGGCCCAAGACTCTCCAGAAAAAGGAGAACGGGATCGGTTCGAGCTTAGGGAAAATTTATACTGATCACTCTGTTCACCAACTGTTACTGTGTTGCTGTGCCCGGTACTTGTACCTTCCATATGGCGCACAGTAAAAGACGCGCCTTGACGATCGTACTCCCGAGAATACACCCGAATTACAGCAAGTTGCGCATTGCCCCCATACTTAGCGGCGCCGGTTCCCCTCAGCACTTCAATGCGCTCTATTTGTTCAAGCAGGAAGCGCCTTAGTGCAGGGACGTGGCCGTAAAGAGGGGCGTTCATTGGGATGTCATCAAGGAGAAATAGGATCTTCCCCTCTCCCGCCCAGTTACCCCTAAAATTAATACCGGGGAATCCTCTGTAGTAGATTCCAAAACTTATACCGGGAACCAATTCAAGAGCATCTAGGATGGTGTGAGCACCAAAGGCCTTAAGCTCAGAGCGAGTCAATATGGTTAATGTAGCAGGCTGACGTATCCATGGCGAAGGCCTTACTGTCGCTGTATCTACATGAACTTGCAACAATTCTTCCAGGGTAAGGTCGAAAAGGCCTTCCATATTGCCAGCCGCGGATAGTGGAAAAATGACCGAAGAAATGAGAAAAGAAATGCATAAACATAAACGTTTCATATTTACTTCCCCTACTAACAGAGCGCTTTTTTTGCGCCCCATCTGACCTTCTGTATTACGATTAGTTTAGTTCAGTTCAAGTAGTTCTGCACATCTCAAAATTTTGTATCAATAAGTCAGATTTAGATGAGCAGGCGTTTTTTACCGATTTTGTAGTTGACCCCGTTAATTGATGAGTACGAATTAGAACATCGATAACAACATGATAACCATGGCATAATCCATCGCTATATGCGGCAGAAACCGCACCCGAATTGAATTAGGTGGTTTTATGCTTTCATTACCAGGAATACGAAGTTTCCAGACAACAAACAGAGCAAAAATAACATCTAGAAAAAAACAAAAATCAAAGGCCAAGCAAATAAAGGCATTGAACTATCAGCACTGTTCAGTTTTATTTCGGACTGATGAGCATGGTGATGATTCCCTGAATATGTCGCATAGAACATCGCCATAGCACAAGCGAGGTGATAGGCAATTGACGTAATTTGCTGGCTTGTTAGTGGCTCTTCTGAATCTATATTTTTTTCATAATATCGTTTTATTAAAACGAACAAATAAAATAGAATAATAGCGCCAAAGATCCATAGCCACACGCTGTGAGGTATAGCTTTACTGATAAAAATTATAAAAAACATACTTGATGGCATAATGACGTGCCCAAATTCAGAGGTTCTACCAAAAGCATAGGGCAAGTTTATATCTGGACGGCGACATTGTGATAATCAGGTACAGCGATACAATAAACCCGGCTACCATTAGGAGAACTGAGCTCCACTTTAGAATAAAATGATTGTCATAAAACATCTCCATAATCGTGCCTACGTGTCAAAATCTAGCGCAGCGTTTTCACTGATCGGCCTCGTTAAACAAGTTAAAGCATAGCCACTCTCTATCTCGCTGCTATCAAGCGCTATTTCTTGCAAATTTTCCATCTCGACTTTTCCATTTGTACTTAGATAAGCTAGGGTGTACAAACCACCCACACCGCCCCCAATCACGTAACATCCCACCTCTCTTTCGTACTGACATTCTTCAAACCTTTGCTACTCCTAGCTTATTTTATATGTAGCTAATTATTACTTTTAATACTACAGGGCATACATTACTCTACAGGACTCACGTATATTTCTTTTCGAGAATTTAGATCAACACCAATAACTGCTTTGCCTTGCTTGTCAGTAGTTATGTTATACTCTAACGCGCCGCACACTCGATAGGAACGATTCGGCGTCAATCGTTCTAGGCCAAGATTAGTTCTACTTCCAGCGTTGCCAGGCTGTAGCACTACAGTCTAAGTCCCTACCATCGGATACCGCTTTTGCAACTAACACATCTGGATAAGCAGCTTCTGCCAAGACTGGCCCGGTATGCCAAGCCTCAGGCACGTCGTAATACATCATGTCACGCCAAGTATTTTCACGCATAAACAAAGATTGAACCCATGCAATGTTTGCAAGAACAGACATCTTAGGATTGTAGAGGGGCACCAGGCTCGTGTTGAGACTGCTCCTCTTCCATAAAGCAACCCTCTATCTCTCGGGCTATTTTATAGTCTCCCATTTCACGTGCAGCTACTTGAAAAGCGATTCTAGAAAAACCTGAATGTCGTTTGTAATTTCCAAGATCTACTTTATCGGGCCATTTAAGTTTAGGCAGGCCCTTGTCAACCATTTTATTCCGCAGCAATAACCAAGCACGTTGTACAGTATTTGGCATGGCAGCATTGCCGAAGCCAACTAAATAACCATCGGTCAATACACTTGGTGCAGTAACCATTGCAGGCCCGCGTTTTTCTCGGTACACAATATAGTGCCCGTCAGGATTGAGGAACTCAGATTCATAGCTCTTCATTACAAATTCTAACGAATCTCGTGCTGCTGGATTATTATGCAGCCGATGATGAAGCAACAAACTATTGAGTGTGAATGTATTGCAAATCGAATAAAGCCAACTAGGTTCACAAGGTTGCAACCCGATATAGGATTCGTTGACATTACGCACAACCGCTTCTGACATCGATTTATAATCGTATTGGTAATATCGTTGCTTATGCCTAAAGGTCAATGCACCAGGTTCGTCGTAGCGCCTATTTCCAGTGATGCTCTGATAAATAACCGGTGAAGTTAGGCGTTCGAGTAAACTGATATGTCGCTAAAGCAAACTGAGACCAATTAAGTTGGTATCGCAATGCTCCCTCCCTAAATTGATCAATCTTGCTGAAACCTCCATAGCTTTCTATCGGCTGCAATAACAAATTCAATGGATAGCGGAGAGCGCTTAGATCTTCAGGCGTTGATTCTATAACAGCATGCTTGGGCGTTATCGAAATTGGAAACTTCGTGTTAGCAAGCTCTTCGTTCAGCGCCTGGCCTGCCTTTCGTTTTGTTCTAAATTTAATTTGGTGGACTAAAGTACCTAGAGATAAGCAGCTAAAAAGAATTGTCGGCGTAACCCACAATGCGGGATGCCAAAGATTATCTCCTGCCATTAAAGCGATAATCAAAGCGGTACCAAACCAGACTGGAAAAAGTAATTTTTCAGTTGCCAGGAGATTCCAAAGAAATAGGTAAATAGGTAAATAGGTAAATAGGTAAATAGGTAAATAGGTAAATAGGTAAATAGGTAAATAGGTAAATAGGTAAATAGGTAAATAGGTAAATAGCATTGCACACAACGAAGCAAAAGCTAAACCAAACATTCCGTTATAAAGAAACCCGCCACCAGGAAAAAGAAGCCCAAGTCCAAATGTTTGCCATTTTGGTGTGGACATTAAGACAAGAATCGCGCTGATTACCCAAGCACCGTTAATAATTTACGATAAAGTAGTTGAGTAATAGGGCCGCCCAACGAGGATAAGCATGGGATTAACTTGGCCTGCTGGAATACAATGCCCTTATCTATATCAGCGTTCTTGTGTAGATCTATCTTCTCTGTCCCATGCATATCTCAATATTTCCTTTCAAAATGTCAGTTAAGTAAAAACGCTTAATCAGTGTCCGTTAAGTCGGGGGAAGTTCATGTTAAGTGACTACCTTATTTTTTCCGACAAAGAAGAAGCACTTTATCGCATGGTCATTACAGGGGGGATTGGTTCGGGTGCTGAGGTTCGCAGACATATTGCGACATTGCGTAATAACAACGTTATCTGAAGCAATCTTCCAAGATAAGAACGTTTCACCAGAGCGCGAAATACTAATGGCAGGCGTTCTGGGGTTTATAGAAGGTGCGACCTTAAACTGGTTAAAACGTAAAAAGATATCCCGCCAAAAGCTCAATACATTTATATTTGATAGGGTTTCTACCCTAATGCTTTAAACTGCCACCTTTTGTCAGATAGGGTGGATTAGAGTTGAACCCACCAGAAAGTGCAAGCGGATACAACTCCAAGCACTTGTTTTTCTTAGTGAATCAGCAGTAAGTACAGGTACACACCTCCCCCACGACAATTAGCAGATACCCTATCCACAAGATAATACCCAGCATTGACAACCCGAATTGAATCAATTACCTTATTAACTGATCGATCAGTTAATAAGGTAATTGATTCAATTCGCAGAACAGTTAGCTAATGATAATAGGTAAACAATGAAAACCAGGAAACGAGACATAGAAGCAACTTGTGCAGCGATTTTGGATGGTGCAGAGAAATGCTTCATTGAAAAAGGATTTGAGGGGGCATCCATGAGCGCCATTGCAACAAGTGCCAACGTTACCCAAAGCCTTATCCATTATCATTATAAGAACAAAGAAAACCTATGGAATGAAGTAAAACGCCGCCGCTTAAGTGAGAGCTTCACAAAACAGAAAGAACTTTTAGGGCAACCCGTCGATGAAGAACTGTTTACCAATATTATCCATATATATTTCAGCACCATGCGTGAAAGCCCCGGCATCTCTCGATTAATGGGTTGGAAAACCCTAAGCACAACAGAAGATTCAAACCTAAGCGAAGAAAATGCTGAACAGGAAGCAACTACAGTTGCGATACAACAAATTCAAGAAGCTCAAAAAAAGGGAATACTCAGAAAGGATATCAACCCTTCCCATATTATGGTTTCAATATTCGCACTGGTAAATCACTGGTTTAACGCAAAAGAAGACTACTTTTCTCGCTCGGATCTAGATATTAGCACTGAAAATGCAGATGAAGACTATTTGCATTTCATCACCGACATGATGATGAAAGGTATTTTCAATACCCAAAATTAACCGACAACAACAGGTAAAGTTGATTCCATGAAAACACTCATAGAGGATTATAGGAACGTTCCGGGGAAACACTGCGGTAGCACAGCCATGAAAAATCTGTTGTCTTACTACTGCAACTTGGAGCTCAGCGAAGCAGAGGTTTTCGGTCTGGGGTCTGGCCCTGACTTCATCTACATAAGCGTAGAAGCCAGCGAACCACCCATTCTAACGCTGGGTCGAAATATGGCGATGGAAACTGATGTTTGCCAAGCATTAGGTATAGATTACCGGGAGACGATCGATTTAGATAGCGAGCATGCATGGAGTTCTGTTAGGCAGGAAATCTTAGAAGGCCGCCCTACGATGCTTATGGGTGACAGCTACTATCTAGATTATCGTGGGTTTGGTTCCCACCATTTTGCTGGCCACCGTTTTGTGCTCGTTGGGTTTAATGACGAAACAGAGCAAGCTTACGTTGCTGACCGTATAGAAGAAACCATTGAATCATGTTCCTACAAAGCATTGTCCGCTAGCCGAAATCCGCCTCTACCCACCAGCTCTTATAATTTGTGGGGCAAGTTTCATGGCACCCGCGTCAACAAGTCAATTGAAGAGGCATTGCTCACTGCACTAGCAAAAGCTTCGCAGCGCATGCTAGGCAACGATAACTTCACCCAATGTTACATGAAGATGGCAACAGCATCCCATGATGCACAAATAGCAACGGGTGTTCAAGGCTTAGAACTATTCTACCAAGAGTTCATGGGCTGGAGGGAAATACACAACAGAACTCAAATTCTTGGTTATTCCAGCAATTGTATTGAACGCTTTGGTAATGGCGGAGGTAACTTCAGAAGACTCTATGCGGAATTTCTGCAGTCATCAAAAAGCCTCTTACCCGATATTATTGACGATGATATGATTCAACAGTCACTAAACTCCGCTGAAGCCTGGACTAATTTATCGCAATCATTACATCAACTATCGCAAAACGAAACTGATAGCCAATGGACAGCTTGCCATGCTCAAATAAAAACAGTACTCGACACAGAACAAACGCTCTTTGAAAACATCGATAGTAAGTTGTCAAATGCAAATTAAGCTAACAAGTATGGATACAGATCGTTTGTTCGTTCTTTTACTATTTGTTGTTTCATTTTTTGTGCAAGCCGATCACTTAATTATTGTTCCCTTATGTGCGGAAATCGCTTACGCCACAGGGTTCCCCCTTTCTAAAAGTGGACTGTTAGTATCTGTATATCCATTTGCAGCCGCTATATCCGCTTTTTTACTAGCTCCGTTTTCTGATCGGTTTGGTCGAAAAAGGATGCTGCTATTTCTCATAGTTGGATTCTGCATTTCTTGCTTCGGGTTTGGCTTAAGCCAAACTCCCCAGCAACTTATCACCTTCAGAGTATTGTCTGGCGTATTTGGAGGCATTATATTGCCCAACGCACTAGCTTTTGTTAGTGACCGTTTCGAAGGCCAGCAGCGCATTAAGGCCATTTCAACGCTCACGTTAGCATTTCCATTAGCTAACACCTTTGGCATTCCCTTAGGTGCCTGGCTGGGAGATGAACTCTCCTGGCGGCTTCCGTTTTTCGTAATAGCAGCCGTTATTATTGTAGTCAGCATTCCACTTTTTAAAAGCAGAGAAACTAAGGGGGAAAACACCTCAACCATTTCAGCCCAATACCTTCAGTTTTTAGCCCTTTGGAAGGTTGAACAAATTCGTCGCATCTTTGTTATACAGTTTTTTATGCTCATCGGATTATTCAGTTTTGTTCCCCATTCAAGCCTTTGGCTTACCACAAGTTTTAATATGAGCGCCACTGACATTGGTATTTGCTACATGCAAGGGGGTATCGGCGCAATCCTAGGAAACCTTCTGGCAAGGCACCTTTTACAGCGAAAATTTCAACTTAGATTAATTGCTGCTGGATCAATAACGATGGGGGTTATGCTGTTGCTTTTCACACGAGAAATATTTAGTACTGAATCCATAGGGCTCGCCTTTGCGCTCATTATGTTTGGTGGCTCTCTTAGAATGCCGGCATTACAACTAGTACTTAGTGAACTTGCTAGTACAAAAATGCGCGGTAGGCTACTTTCTATGAATATGATTGTGGCCAATGCCACCATGGCAATAGGCGGCATGTGGACTTTGATGTTAATATCAGTGGATGGAGGTCATATTAAGGGCATACAAGAAATTGGTTGGGTGAGTTTTTTCTCCTTGCTACTGGTCCCTTTCCTACTCATTCGATTTAACAAAGCAAGATATGAATAAATAGCAATACTGCCATGCCAGATCGACCAACTGTCCCGCTTATTTCAACACCATATACATTGGAACATTGAATCTGATTACTGCCATTAAGTAGCTCTTCTACTTCGCCGAATAAGAATTTTTTCGCTTCTAATCACAAAATTCATTCATTTTCGTTACACTTTCAGAAAGTGCTTGTTGTAATTTCGGTTTAAAGCAATCCAGGTCTTTCTCCTCAACCTCCACCATCGCTCTTAATTCAGTAAGCACACTAACCATGCTGGCTAATCCATACGTCCCTGTGTTGTGGCAAAGTAATTTGGCCACCTAATTAGAGGTGATATGATCACTTCCTAAGCAGCAATAGGTGACCAATGAAGAAACGTACTAGACCAAAATTTAGCCCAGAATTCAGGTTAG
>MAAC01018075.1_pt1 | contig 21991 bp, 21 predicted proteins | sample 1115981 | NCBI WGS metagenome assembly MAAC01 (sample SAMN04961126, study PRJNA320927) | seawater metagenome | isolation source: sample BD02T64 sea water enriched with oil for 64 days | place: USA:Gulf of Mexico | collected 2013-07-27
CAGATTTTTCCTGCCGATCCGGAAATTGTGGGGCTTGTACTACGAAGTTCAATTCTGGCTCGGTGCTCTATCCGAGAGGTCATTCGATTGGTCTTATGGATGACGAAGTTTTACTTTGTTCAGCTGTTCCAACCAAGTCCGAAGAGCACTCAGAACTGATTCTGGATCTCTAGAACCAATTACTTGAACCCGCCATATAACACAATAGCCACATACCAGAATAGATAGAGGCCGACATGAAACGTATATTACTTTTGCTGGCAGACGGTTTTGAGCTTCTTGAAGCCGCTGCTTTTACGGATGTATTTGGGTGGGCGGATATTGACGGTGAAGAGAAAATTGAGCTGGTATCCGTTGGCTTGCGATCTCCGTTGAAATGCACTTTTGGATTTTCTGCGATTCCGGATAAAGTCTTACACGAGGTCGATCTTACCGAGTTTGACGCTCTGGCTATCCCGGGAGGGTTTGACGGCGCAGGTTTTTATCAAGATGCCTACTCGGTTGAGTTCTCGGATGTGATCCAGTTTTTTGAAAAAGAGAACAAGCCTATCGCTTCGGTTTGTGTCGCTTCTCTTGCTCTGGGCCATGCAGGGGTGCTCAAGGGCCGCCGAGCAACGGTCTATCATCAAGCCGGTGGCAAGCGAAAAGAGCAACTTGAAGCCTTCGGTGCCCACTTTATCGATAAAGCAGTGGTGGTAGATAACGGCCTGATAAGCTCCACTGGTCCCGGAACAGGTGTTGAGGTTGCCTTACAATTGTTATCCGATCTTACGTCAGTTGAAAATACTCGGCATATACGTCAGTTGATGCGCTTGCCGGAACCTTCTCAAGAGTGGTCAAATCAGGCGCAAGTGGCTTAATCTTCAAAAGACTAATTAAGTTAGGTGCATTTTACGTAATTTTCCAAGTAAGCAACTACGACAATACTTGCTCTAAGCCAGGATTTACCTATACTCCCCGCAGATTTACCTACAAACGGCAATTATGTCGCCTTCGCGGCATAGCCACTATTTACAGGGGCGCGAACTCTTATGGGCGATATCAAAAAAGTCGTTCTGGCCTACTCGGGCGGACTTGATACTTCAGTAATCCTGAAATGGCTCCAGGAAACTTATAACTGTGAAGTTGTGACCTTTACGGCGGACCTTGGGCAAGGTGAAGAACTGGAACCAGCGCGCAAGAAAGCCGAAGCTTGCGGTGTAAAAGATATTTACATTGAAGATGTTCGTGAAGAATTTGTTCGGGACTATGTTTTCCCAATGTTCCGTGCCAATGCTGTTTACGAAGGTGTTTATCTGCTCGGCACATCCATTGCGCGCCCGCTTATTTCCAAGCGCTTGATTGAGATCGCTGAAGAGGTTGGTGCCGATGCTGTCGCTCACGGTGCAACAGGTAAAGGTAATGATCAGGTTCGTTTTGAACTCAGTTGTTATGCGCTTAATCCAGAGATTAAGGTAATTGCGCCTTGGCGCGAGTGGGATCTGATGTCCCGCACAAGCCTTATTGAGTTTGCTGAAAAGCACCAAATTCCGATCGCCAAAGACAAACGTGGTGAAGCGCCGTTTTCTGTTGATGCCAACCTTCTGCATACGTCTTCAGAAGGCAAAGAAATGGAAGATCCATGGGTTGCAGCGGGCGAGCATGTCTATTCTCGTACTGTCTCTCCAATGGATGCGCCTGATGAAGCAACAGAAATTACCGTAGAATTTAAACGTGGTGATGCCGTAGGAATCAATGGTGTTAGCATGTCGCCTGCAGAGGTCCTGACTAAACTTAACGAACTCGGTGGTGCGAACGGTATTGGTCGTCTCGATCTTGTTGAAGGCCGTTTTGTTGGTATGAAGTCTCGGGGTATCTATGAAACTCCGGGTGGTACGATTTTACTTTCTGCTCACCGTGCTATCGAATCCATCACACTGGATCGAGGTGCCATGCATCTCAAAGATGAGTTGATGCCAAAATATGCAGAGCTTATCTACAATGGTTTCTGGTTCAGCCCAGAACGTGAAATGCTTCAAGCAATGATCGATAAATCTCAAGAACACGTCGAAGGTACCGTTCGCCTTTCACTTTATAAAGGTAACGTGATTGTAAACGGGCGTGAATCAGACAAATCGCTTTACAGTCTTGAGCACGTTACTTTCGAGGAAGATACGGTTTACGATCAACGGGATGCAGCAGGCTTTATCAAGCTTAATGCTTTGCGATTAAAGCTTCTACAGAAACAAAAATAACTTGTTTTTGTTTAGCAAAAAGCCCTGCATTTGCGGGGCTTTTTCTGTTTAAAGGGAACATAATCTTGAAAACAGACTGGAATTCGAATCAATATCTTCAATATGAGGATCTTCGTACTCGTCCCGCTCATGAATTATTGTCCAGAGTCGGGTTGGATAATCCTAAAAGTATAATGGATCTGGGTTGTGGGCCGGGGAATTCTACTGAACTGTTGACCAGACGGTTTCAAAACTCAGTGGTTACCGGATTAGATAGTTCTCCAAATATGCTTGCAGAAGCCAGAGAACGGTTGCCCGGTGCGGATTTTATCGAGGGTGATATTATCTCTTGGGCTCCGGACACAAAGGTTGATTTGATTTTTGCCAATGCGTCCTTACAGTGGGTCAGAAATCATGGAAAGTTAATCTCTGACTTGGTTGATAAATTGGTCCCCTCAGGTGTGCTGGCTGTACAGATGCCCGATAATCTGGATGAACCTACTCATCGCTTAATGAGGCAGGTGGCAGAGGAAGGTCCATGGTCAAAGAAACTGGCAGAGGCCTCCATCCAAAGAGAAAAAATTGGCTCCTTTGCTGATTATTATAATTACTTAAGCGGCCAGTGTGACCGTATCGATATCTGGTCAACGTCTTATGCTCATATACTTGATAGCGCAGAAGCAATTGTGGAGTGGGTAAGCTCGACAGGTTTAAGACCTTATCTTTCGCCTCTTGATGAAGAAGAGAAATCAGATTTCTTGAAAGCATATTTGAGAGAACTAAAGAAGGCCTATCCACCTATGAGAGACGGAAAGGTTATTCTTGAATTCCCGAGGTTGTTTGTTGTCGCTCAAAAGAAGATCTGCTGAAGAAATGTTATCTTTAGTCCCTTTTCACAGGACAGCATCGCAATTTCAGAAATAGCCAGAAATAGCCAGAAATAGATTGTGATTGCTCATCGCGCAGTTTCACGCTAGTGAAGGCTCAATTATTGATGAAAGAGACCGTCATGAGTGAAGAACAGAAAAAAACAGATGACAAAAAAGTAGATGACCCTGTGGCCATCTTTATTCTTGAGGAACTCCATGGTGCTGAAACACCTGTGAGCCCAGATGCTCTTGCGCGCGCTTATTACAAGCCACGGGCCAAAAAAGATGAGCGTCCTGATACGTGGCGTAAATATTTACCCGCAGTTCGCCAGCAGGCATTACATCTGGCACGTACTGGCCGGATCAACATTATCCGCAAGGGTGAAGTTGCCGATCCAAAAGCACCGATCAAAGGCCTGTTTAAGTTGGTCATCGCCAAGGGTTAGATCTACGTCTCTCTATCTTGATGAGTAGGCCTGATGGGTAGATGACACCGTTGATGTATTTCAGATGCAAAAAAGCCCCGGATTTTAAATCCAGGGCTTTTTCAATTTGTATCATTTGAGATCTTGATTAGAGCAGGTTTGGCTCTGAGATACCGTTCTGGCGACAAGCAGCAGTTAGGGTATTCGCCAACAGACAGGCGATTGTCATCGGGCCGACACCGCCGGGAACGGGTGTGATCGCACCGGCGTATTCCATGGCTTCTGCAGTGGCGACATCGCCAACCAATTTATTCTTGCCATCAACTTCGATACGGTTGATGCCAACGTCGATAACGGTGGCGCCAGGTTTAATCCAGTCACCTTTGACCATTTCAGAACGGCCAACAGCTGCTACAACAATATCAGCCTGACGTACAACATCGGGAAGGTCTTTGGTGCGACTGTGGGCGATCGTTACTGTGCAGCTTTCCTGAAGTAGAAGTTGAGCCATTGGCTTTCCTACGATGTTGGATCGACCAACAACCACGGCTGTTTTGCCTGAGAGATCACCGAGGTGATCTTTGAGCAGCATAATGGAGCCTAATGGTGTGCAAGGGATCATCGGCGCACTTGCACCGCGACCACCCGTGGCCAAGCGGCCAGAGTTGATGACGTGGAAACCATCAACATCTTTATTTGGATCGATGGCATTAATAATGGCGTGATCATCAATGTGCGCAGGAACTGGCAACTGAACCAAAATACCGTGAACCGCAGGGTCGTTGTTGAGCTCTTCGACTTTGGCGAGTAACTCTTCTTGCGTCGTTTCAGGAGGCATCTTGTGCTCGTAAGAGTTCATGCCCGCTTCGAGGGTTTGCTTGCCTTTGCTGCGCACGTATACTTGACTGGCCGGGTCTTCACCGACAAGAACGACGGCAAGACCCGGGGTCAAGTTATGGTCGTTTTTAATCTGGGTGATTTCTTCCGCAATTCGGCCACGCAGGCCAGCAGCAAATTTTTTGCCGTCGATAATCGTCGCAGTTGACATTGCAAGATCTCCTTAAGCTTATCCTGTCGCCGTATCCTGATGCGTTTTCAGGACAGCATAATTTTCGAAATATTTATGGCTTTCCGGCGAATGATGCAATGATTTATCACAAATGGGCGGAGCATTTTGTTTTGAATTGCGGATCGGGTGATCGGATAATCGGGTTAGAGTTCGTCTGAACTGATTATCTCAACACCGGATTCTCGCATGTGGATCATGGCTTTTTCGAGTGAGCCATCCATATCAATGGCACGACAGGCATCGGCAATAACAAAAGTTTCAAAGCCCTGTTTTACAGCGTCAATAGCAGAATAATAAACGCAAAAATCAGTGGCCAGACCACAAAGAAAAATACGTTTGATGCCACGGCTCTGAAGGTAGCCTGTGAGGCCAGTGGTCGTCGATTGATCATTCTCAAAAAAGGCAGAATAGGAATCAATATCTTTCCGGAAGCCTTTGCGGAGAATAAGTTCAAGCGAATCTTGATCGAGATCTTTGTGAAATGATGAACCTGTCTCGCCCTGGATACAATGGTCTGGCCAAAGAATCTGTGGGCCATAGGAAAGCTCTGTTGTTGTAAAGGGCTCGGCTCTCTCATGCGATGACGCAAAAGACTGGTGATCTGCTGGATGCCAGTCCTGAGTGGCAATGGAATGAAGAAAGCAGTCTATAAGACCATTGATAACCGAGACAACCTGATCTCCATTGGGAACAGCTAAGGCCCCTCCATCGCAAAAATCGTTTTGCACGTCAATGACAAGAAGGACATCGGAACTGGTCAACTCAAGAGAATGAGACATGTTAGCGATACCTTCTGTTGTAACTTATTTTAAGGCCACTTCTGACCTTTCATCGACATAAGCAGTAATCGTTTCTTTTAGCCAATAGAGTATTGCAAGCGAGCCAACACGTTTTGAGTAAACAAAATTATCAAGAGTAAAACGATAAAGGACAGGTCCAGGCCGCCTAGATTGGGAACATAGCGACGAATTGGGCGCAGTGCAGGTTCCGTCAAACGGTAAAGGAAAGAGCCAATTGAATTTACAAACTGATTCTGTGTGTTGATGACATTAAAGGCGACGAGCCAACTCAGGATAGCCGAAATTACCAATGCCCACCAAAAGAGGTTGAGAGCAACTTGTGCGACAATAATCAAAGGGCCGAGAATAATTTCCATCGTTTATCTAATCTCTACTAGTTGATTCTGCTGGTGAAACTTGTGCACAGACTACAGCTATGTGTTTGAAGTTACAAGGAAGAGCCTCAGAGGTTTTTTGCTGAAAGTAAATGTTCGATCTTCACCAGAGTGTTCACCTGTAAAAAATAAGACAGATAGAAGAAAAAACAAGGGCCAGTGTTTAACATGGCGAATTAAGTGGTTGATGTGAAATTACAATTTAAGCGATTTATACGGGTGCAAGTTTAATTGTGTCTCTACCCTTGATTGGCTAGAGTGGTGGTAGTGCGGTTCAGCTTTTTGGTTATGTAGTCAAGGGATATTCAATGTCTGTTATGAGACAGGATCGTTCACTGGAGGCTGTTACTCGAGCCTTAACTCATTTACACGAAAAGCTTGGTTTGACCTTCGCTTTTCAGCTTTGGGATGGATCTACCGTTCCGGCTTTCAGAGATGGAGAAACGGACCTGCGGCTTGCTCTGGCAGATCAGACCGTTCTGACAAAGCTACTCCGCAGACCCAAACTCAAAACGATTATCGATTTATATCTTTCTGGTGATTTGGATATTCGGGGAGGCTCTCTTTTTGATCTGGCCGAGCAGCGACCAAAGGGGAAGACCAAAACGCTGATCAAAAGCCTGAATAAACCCCTCTTGTTAAAGGCCCTTCTTCCGCTTGTCTTTGCCAAAACCAGCAGACAGCAGCTTGATCTTGATGGTGGGGGCACGACATCAGGACGAGGAAGCGAGAAGTCGGATATTGCCTATCACTACGATGTTTCTAATCGATTCTATGAACTCTTTCTCGATCCTGAGATGGTTTATACCTGCGGTTATTTTACTGACTGGTCGAACGATCTGGCAACGGCGCAGGTTGATAAGCTGGAGATGATCTGCCGGAAACTCCGCTTGAAACCGGGGGATCGGTTATTGGATATCGGCTGTGGTTGGGGAGCTCTGATCTGTTATGCGGCAGAAAAATATGGAGTAACTGCGCTGGGCGTAACCTTATCTGAAGAGCAACTTGCCCTCGCACAACAACGTATTAAAGAACGTGGTCTCGAAGACAAGGTATCTGTTGAGTTGAAGGACTTTCGCCTGCTTGAAGGTCGCTTCGATAAAATATCGTCGATTGGCATGTTTGAACATGTCGGTATTGAAAACCATCGCGACTATTATCTGACCGTTAATCGTTTGCTTGAGCCACGAGGACTTTACCTTCATCACGCCATCACCCGCAGAGGGAAGACCAGCGATGCCAAGTTCAATCGCAAACGCCCGGAATATAACTCTATGCTCAAATACATTTTTCCGGGGGCTGAGGTCGATCATATCGGGATGACGGCACGTAACCTTGAGGCCCACGGTTTTGAGGTTCACGACGTCGAAGCATGGCGAGAACATTACGCCCGGACAACGGAGTTATGGGCACGGCGTCTGATGGAAAACTCTGAAGAGGCCATTGCGGAAGCCGGGCCTGAGCGTTATCGGCTCTGGGTACTTTATCTTACAGGCGTTTCCCTTGCCTTCACCCGGGGAACTTTGAATATTTTTCAGACGGTAGCTTCAAAGCGAACAAAAGGATTATCGGGTATGCCTCCCACGCGCTCTGATTTGTATGATGGATAGGAGGCAAAAAAGATCCCGAGCAGTCGAGGCTGCCCGGGATAAAAAGTTTAGGTCAAGACGGGAATTCGACCTAAGCCCGCTGGAACTCGTAAAGTTTGCCAAGTTTTAGAATGCTGGTTAGCTCTTCCAAGGCGGCACGAACTTCATATAACAAAGCGGGATCGTGAATGTCTTCAGGGCCTAGTTCATCGCGATAGTTACGCGACACCCAATCCTTCAGATCTGCATAGAGGCTGTCGTCGAGAATTACCCGAGCGCCCAGATTATTCAGGTCGTCTTCGTTTAAGACGATGCGTAATCGCAGGCAGGCTGGACCACCACCATTTTTCATAGACTGGCGCAAGTTAAAGAACTGAACGTTATTTATGGCACCTTCTTGAGCCACCAAATCATCCAGATAGCTTTTCACCCGGGGATTTTCTTGGCATTCAATCGGGGCAACTAGCGTCATTGCGTTGCTCCCATAGCCACCGAGAGAGATAAGTTGGCTGTTGAAGAGATAACTTTGTACCGCATCCTCTACAGAAACCCTGTTATCGGGCACTTCGACGAAGATCATGTCGCCGCCGGGGAGCTTACTGTTCAATTCACTCCGTAGGGCGCCGGTGTTGAGGAAGGCCTTTTCATGGTGGAAGAGGACGCGGCCATTACCCACTGAAATGACGTCGTTATGAAAGACACCCTGATCAATGACATCCGGGTTTTGTTGGGCATAAACCACGCGATCATCAGATAAGCCGTGCAGGCGCGCAACCGCCCGACAAGCTTCCAAAGTCTGGCGTGCGGGAAAATTCTTTGGCCCGGGGGCGCCTTTGCGCAGTGCTTCAACACCATAGACAAAGAACTCGACACCGGGGGCACCGTAATCCGAACAGAACCGGGTATGATTGGCTGCTCCCTCGTCTCCGAAGTGGGGACTGTTATGCAGAGCCGGGTGATGCGCAAAGCGGCTATCATCTGCAAAGATGGTCTGCAGTGTACGACCTGTGGTCGGGTGCTCGATAGAACGATGGAACATGGAAATCAGGTTGGCTGGAGTAAAGTGTGTCCGGCCATCATGAGTATCCAGTCGAGGCGATACCGTTGCGGCATTGGCGACCCACATGCAAGACGCGGAGCAGGCACCTGCGAGTAGAGCGGGGTTGTCTTCAGCAACTTTATGAAGGATATCCCGGTCACTCCCACTATAGCCCAAACCGCGTAAGGTTGGCATATGAGGGCGTTCCTGAGGCGGGAGTACGCCTTGTTTCATGCCCATATTCGACAGGGCCTTCATTTTTTCCAAGCCCTGTAGCGCAGCCCCTTTAGGGCTGGATGTACCCTTGGCAGATTTGTCAGAGGCTATGTTGCCGTAAGATAGGCCTGCAAAGTTATGGGTCGGCCCGACAAGACCGTCGAAATTGACCTCGTAATAGGTCATTGCTTTATCCTTTATCCGAAAGTGTAATCCCCAGAGTGATGCCGGGCGTTAGCTGGCCGGGGACATCCAATGTATCGGCTTCGAGAGAGGCAACAGGGTAGGCGGCATAATCCGCGGCATAGAAAGCACTTGGGCGATGGTTGCCGCTGGCACCGACACCACCAAATGGTGCTGATCCACTAGCCCCGGTCAGAGGACGGTTCCAGTTCACAATACCTGCGCGGCTTTCAACCCAGAATTTTTCCCAGAGATCTTTACTGTCGGTCAGGATACCAGCTGAGAGGCCAAAGCGCGTGTTGTTGGCGACTTGAACCGCTTCGTCAAAATCAGCAACGCGAATGATTTGGAGGAGAGGGCCGAAATATTCTTCATCCGGAAGTTCTGCTACGGCAGTGACTTCGATAAGACCGGGCTTCAGGAATGGTTTGCCCTCGAAAAGGCGTTCGGCTCTGCGAATAACCTTGCCGCCAAGTCCTTCGAGATTTTTCTGGGCTGCCAGAATGCCATCAGCCGCTGCGTTGGAAATAAGAGAGCCCATAAAAGGCGGATTTTCCTGATCATCCTGGCCGACTTTAATGCCGTCGATTTGTTGTGTGAGAACTGAGATGAACGCATCACCTTCCGGCCCCGTCGGAACAATGAGGCGACGGGAACAGGTGCAGCGTTGACCTGATGTCACGTAAGCGGACTGAATAGTGTGATATGCCGCCGCCAGATGGTCAGCTGCATCCATGACGATAAGCGGGTTGTTACCGCCCATCTCCAGAGCAAGGATTTTGCCAGTCTGTCCTGCATATTGACGGTGAAGGAGTTCACCTGTTGCGGAGCTGCCTGTGAAGAACAGGCCGTCGATGCCATCGTGTCCTGCCAAAGCAATACCAGTTTCTTTAGCGCCTTGTACGAGGTTGAGAACACCCGCAGGCAGACCGGCGTCGTGCCAGGCCTGAACCATGACCTCGGCAACCATCGGGGTTTGATCGCTTGGTTTGAAAACAATGGTGTTGCCTGCGATGAGGGCCGGGACGATATGGCCGTTGGGCAGGTGCCCTGGAAAGTTGTACGGGCCGAAGACCGCGACCACACCATGCGGCTTGTGCCTCAGTGTGGCCTTTAGACCTTCGCCCATCTGATTTTCACTATCACCGGTCCGTTCTTCAAAAGCGCTTAGTGAAAGTGCTACCTTGCCAACCATGGCTGCGGCCTCGGTCCGGGTTTCCCAGAGCGGCTTGCCTGTTTCCATGGCAATGGCTACGGCGATCTCTTCCTGGCGTTCTTTGAGAAGATCGCGGTAGCGAGTGATAACCTCAATACGATTTTCTATGGAAGCCAGGGCCCAGCCACGCAGGGCACCACGAGCGGAAGTGATTGCATTTTCTACATCGCTGACTGTTGCGGAGGCTGCTTTCCAGATAACTTCGTTGTTAGCAGGATTGAGAGATGTAAGTTCGGAGCCTTGTCCTGAAGACCATTCGCCGTTGATATAGAGTTTTTGTTGCTGGCTCATGTTCTTTTCTCCCGGAATTTTACGTAACGTACTGGATCGCCCTGATTGAGGCGGAGTGCATCAATGGTTTCTTGTGTAAGTTTTATCTCACCATCCGCGCTAACCTCTGCAGGCTGTAAGCACATGCGGTAAGTCGTAATATTGGCATTGCTGATCATGTAGAGGTTGGACTGATCATCAGCGATTTCTTGTTCTTCTACGCCACTAAGCTTTGCGACAAGACTAGCTTGGAGGGTCTTGATGTTACGCGTGGGAACTTCAACTGAAGGGCCGCCATCAAAGACATCTACATAGCCATTAAAGCTGAAACCTTCTTTTTCCAACAAGCGCAGGGCAGGGCTGGAGGATTCATGTGGCTTGCCGATGACCTCCTGAGCTTCATTTGGCAGCAGGTCGATGTAAATCGGGTATTTAGGCATGAGATCGGAAATGATCTGAGTACCTTTGACAGAGGAAATTTTGTCAGCACTTTCAAAGGCGATGCCAAAGAATTTCTCGCCGAGATGGGTCCAGAAGGGTGAACCACCATCCTTGTCCTGCCAGCCACGCATTTCGGCCATTACCATGTTCCCGAAACGATCCGGAAAATCCGCAAGCGTTAGATAGCGACAACGAGAAAGGAATTGGCCTACGCCGGGATGGCGATATTCTTTTGATAGATACAAGGATCCAATTTCAGTTGCTCCTGTGTAGTCGTTTACCAGAAGCATAACCTTCATTTTTCGCGTTGTTTCCAACTCTGAAGAGGCACTTACAAGAGTTGAGATCTTATAGGAGTAGAAAGGAGACTTGAGGCCAACACCAGCGTAAAGGGCTGTGGTTCCGACGACCTTTTGGGTCTTGGTGTCTTCCAGAACCATAAAGTAAATTTCGCCCTGGGGACCGTTGGCAGGCGTTTTGAAACTGGCTTCTGAGCGGGTGAGCTTTTCAAGCCAGGCACCTTCGTTCGCCGGCATGGAGGTCATGCCTGTTCCTACAGCGTGGGACAGGCCCATAAGATCTCCAAGGTCGCTTTGTCGTGCAGGTCTAATGATTAACATCGGGATTTTTCCCCAATCCAAATAAGCCTAATCAGGCTGTTGTTGCGCGGTCAGGCCAGCTTGCTTCGCCAGCTGCCAATTTTAGCAGAAGTAGAGCGGAAAGTTTGGCGCGTTCACTCAGACTGTCGATCAGGAGGAATTCATCAGTGCTATGAATTGCACCTCCTCGAACGCCGAGCGTGTCTATATTGGCGAGACCTGCGGCTGCGAGATTATTCCCGTCACAACAGCCGCCAGTGGCCTTGGATTCCGTCGAAAGCCCCAAATCATCGCCACAGCTCTTCAAAAGAGAGAATAGCTGTTGATGGGCCTTGTCCATAACCTTTGGCTGTCGCCCGAAGGAGCCATGAAATTCCAGAGAAATGCCATCTTCCTGACTGATATCAGATATGATTTTCTCGATCTGGTCTTCAGCCCAGGCTTGTCCTTCAGGATTTGGAACGCGAATGTTGAAACGGCAAAGTGCAAAATCAGGTACAACGTTGTTTGGTCCACCGCCCGTTAGTTTGGCAACGTTAATTGTAACGCCGTCCTGCTGACCGTTTAAGCCGTCCAGCAATGCGATAGCACGCGCAAGAGCGGCAATTGCATTGCAGCCAAGATGATGTTCCCTACCTGCATGCGCCGCGCGACCGCGTGCTATTAGTGTAAAGTTGCCACTGCCTTTACGAGCTCCGGCCAGAGTTCCATCCGCGAGGGCAGGCTCAAAGATCATCCCGACATCAGCCGCGCGTGCCGCGCGATCAAGATACCCGGCTGAGGCGAAGGAGCCGATCTCTTCATCCGGGTTGATGATCACCTGCCAACCGATGTTCCCGGCATAGGGACTGCGTTCCAGTGCCTGCAGAGCCGTGAGCATGACAACGATGCCACCCTTCATGTCGGCGACACCTGGGCCATTGATGGTATTTTCATCAAGGTTGATACACTGTTGAAACTTGTGATCTACGGGGTAGACGGTGTCACTGTGGCCAACCAAAAGAATCCGCCGATTGGCATTTGGCCATTTTGTCAGACGTAACAATGATCCACTTTGACTCTCGACGATTTCGCCACTGTCCAGTACATCGCTGCGAGTTTCCAGATCAATGCGTTCTTCTTCAGCACCTAAACAAGATGCAAAAGCCGAAAGGCGGTCGACGACCTTTTCAATTCCGGGAATGTTTGCACTGCCGGAGTTGATTTCGCAGAGCGCCAACACTTCGGATAACATTTTATCCTGTTGTTGATCGATCCACTCGAGGGAGGAGGTATAAGTCATCGACCGCGCTTTCTTATGCTGTCAACTTGGAACAGGCACGATCGAGAATCTCGATGGCGGTATCTAGTTCTTCGTTGGAAACGTTTAGCGGTGGCAGGAAGCGGATCTGGTTGTCACCAGACTTGGCACAGAGGAGGCCTTGATCACGGAGTTCAAGCAACATGTCGCCATTCGGTACAACGCATTTCAGGCCGATCATCAGGCCAAGACCGTGAACGGAAACCAGTGCTTTAGGGTGTTTGGCGATTAGCTCTTCTAATTGAGCGCGAACTTTGTCTGATTTTTCTGTGACGGAGGCAAGAAAGCCATCTTCCATCATGAGATCCATAACGGCATTTCCAACAGCGCCGCCAAGTGGATTACCACCGAATGTACTGCCGTGTGTTCCAAAAACCATGGCTTCTGCTGCCTTGTCATTCGCCAGACAAGCCCCAACCGGGAAGCCACCGCCCATGCCCTTGGCGAGGGACATAACGTCAGGTTCAACACCTGACCACTCATAGCCAAAGAGCTTCCCTGTGCGACCCATGCCACATTGGACTTCATCCACCATCATGAGGATGTCGTGTTTGTCACAAAGAGCACGGACGCCCTGTACGTATTCTGCTGGTGCCGGGCGGATGCCGCCTTCGCCTTGAACCGGTTCAAAAACAATACCAGCGGTTTTGTCTGTGATCGCGGCCTCAAGAGCGGCGAGATCACCGAATGGAACCTGATCGTAGCCTTCGTCTTCCATCAGGAAGCCAGCGGTGTGTGCCGGGTTACCTGCAGCAGCAATTGTCCCCATTGTGCGTCCGTGGAAGGCGCTGGACATGCTGATGATGCGTTTGCGCTCAGGGCGGCCTTTGGATTCTTGGTACTTGCGGAGAATTTTAAGACCGCATTCGTTTGATTCAGCGCCGGAGTTGCTAAAGAAAACTTTGGTTGCAAAGCTGTTCTCGGTCAAACGCTTTGCCAATATTTCTGTTTGAGTGATCCGGAACATGTTGGAGCAATGCCAGAATTTGTCTGCCTGATCCTTTAGGGCTTTGACCAGATGAGGATGTGCATGACCAAAGGCACAAACCGCAATCCCGCTGTAAAAATCGAGATACTTTTTCCCATCTTCTGCGTAAAGCCATGTGCCTTCGCCTCTTTCAAACGCAATATTCGGCGGGTTATAGGTTGTCATCATGGCTTCGCGGCCAGGAAGAACGTTCGACATCGTATGCTCCTTTGGTGGGTCTAGACTCGGTATGTTATCTACCGAGGGTCCCTGCGGTTATTGTGGTCATATCCATTTTAAATGGCTTTTAATAATTCTACCGCAGGATCTGCCGAAGGTCTTATCGAAGTCACTCCTTTTAAACGCAGAAACTGCGGTTTTAAGTGGCTATACCGAATTATCTTCGGTTTCCCTCATTGTAAGGGTGTTTCTAATCATTTGTTTGTCTTCGTGCGGCAAAGAATCTAAAATATTGTGACAAAACCGAGAGTTCTTAGGTGTGTTGTTAAGATATTTATGGTGAGAATGAATTATCTGGTAAGCCAAGTTGAGATTTGTAAGGGAAATGAATGTCGCTGAATCAGCAATTAGATCGACTAGATCAAAAGATTCTTTCGATTCTTCAAGAAGAAGCCCGGATAACCAATCAGGAATTGTCTGATCGGGTCAATCTGTCGCCGAGTTCTTGTTTGAACAGGGTCAGGAAGCTTGAAGATCGCGGTTTTATCGGGCCCTATTTCGGGATGGTTGATCTCGAGCGGGTTTGCCGATCAGTGATGGTGATTGCGACGGTAACGCTTAAAGATCATAGCCGTGACCAGTTCAAAGCCTTTCAGGATTACGTGCAAAATATCCCTGAAGTTGTGGAGTGCTATATGGTCAGCGGCTCATTTGATTTTTGCTTGCGCATCGTCGCCCCTGATATGGGGCGTTACAACGAGATTAACGACTATCTTCTGGATGCGACAGATACGCCGGGTGTGATGAATATCAGCAGTCATGTGGTGCTGAACACCTCAAAACATTTCTCAGGCTATCCTATAGAGAAGCTCTTGTAAGGCTATTTGTTTCCGCAGAGACTGCAGGCTGGGTCACGCTTGGTTTTCATGCGGTGAAAAGTTGTCCCAAGGGAATCGTAGAGTAACAGCGTGTTGGCCATACTCTCACCAATAGCCAGTAATTCCTTTATGACTTCGACGGATTGCAGGCTGCCCATAGTCCCTGCCAAAGCGCCGAGCACACCGACATCCGCACAGCTCCCTTTTTCAGCGACTTGTTCATCGCCAAAAAGACAGCGATAGCAGGGCTTGTCCCCTTCTTCAAAGGCACGGAAAGTGGTGAGCTGTCCTTCGAAACGCATGATTGCAGCAGAAACCAGCGGTACTTTCTGCCTGTAACAAGCGTCATTGATGAGGTAGCGGGTGTTGAAATTATCGCAACCATCGGCGACCAGATCATATCCACTGATGAGCTTATCCGCATTATCACCTGTAAGGCGAAATGTGTGAGTTTCGACTGTGATATCGGGATTAATGGCTTTCAGTCTGTTTGCAGCTGATTGTACTTTTGGATGATCAATGTGATTTGTGTCGTGAATAATTTGACGCTGGAGGTTTGAGAGATCGACCCTGTCGTCGTCAACAATTCCAATTGTGCCAACTCCGGCTGCTGCGAGGTAAAGAAGGAGAGGAGAGCCTAAGCCTCCTGCCCCGACAACCAATACCTTTGAGTTTAAGAGTTTCAGCTGACCTTCTTCTCCAACCTCTGGTAAAACTAAATGACGTGCGTAGCGATCTATTTGATCGTCTGTAAGTTCAATTTCCAACTCTTGTGTCACGTTTTGTTACTCACCAGATTCACGATATTAGATGTTATCAAAGAGCTCGGTACTTAAATATCGCTCGGCAAAAGAAGGCAGGATGGTAACAATTTTTTTGCCTTCCATTTCTGGGCGTGCACCAATTTCCAATGTTGCCGCAAGAGCAGCGCCAGATGATATCCCAATGGGTATGCCTTCCAGAGACGCAGCTTCTCTGGCTGTTCTAAAGGCAGTATCATTCCCAATCCGGATTATTTCATCAATGAGACCTGTAATGAGCGTGCTTGGGATAAAGCCAGCACCAATCCCTTGAATTTTGTGGGAGCCAGGTTGCCCACCAGAAATAACAGGACTGTCTTCGGGTTCAACGGCGATCATTTTTATATTCGGGTTTCGTTCTTTTAACGCTGTACCGACACCCGTTAGCGTACCGCCAGTTCCGACACCGCAAACGACAACATCAACTTTACCTGCCGTATCGTGCCAAATTTCTTCGCCTGTTGTGATTTTATGAATGGCAGGATTGGCTTTGTTTGTAAACTGTTGAGGCATCACGGCTTTAGGCAATTCCTTGACCAGAGCCTCAGCACGCGCAACGGCGCCACTAATCCCGAGTGCGCCATCTGTCAGGACCAGTTCAGCACCGAGATAACGCAACATTTTCCGGCGCTCGGCCGACATGGTTTTGGGCATCGTAAGGATGAGCCTGTAACCTTTTGCCGCACATACAAATGCGAGCGCAATCCCGGTATTGCCACTGGTTGGTTCGATAATAACCGTATCCTGATCAAGCTCGCCGGATTCTTCCAAAGCTTGGATCATGGCATAGCCGATTCGATCCTTGACTGATGCCAGGGGATTGAAAAATTCACACTTGCCGAGGATCTCTGCTTTTGAACCATGTGCGTCGGCAAGCTTTTGTAATCGTACCAATGGGGTGGCACCAATGGTATCGAGGATAGAATCGTAGATTTTTCCTCGGAAAGAAGATGAGAGGCTACTGTTTTCGGTCTTCATGGTTGCTCACTAAATCAACCCAGGAGACCAGCCCGATTAAATAGAGAAATCGGGCATTGCGGCTGTTGCCTCACTGGGGATGTTTTGTTTACGTGCTTCGTCGCAAAGCTGTTCAATGGTTATCTTGTCGAAACGCTCCATTATTTCGCTTTGCATGTCAACCCAGATAGGACGCACCACGTTGATACCAATCTCTGATCCTTCATTATCACTTGCCGGATCAGGAGCACCCTCAAGGTCTCGAACAACGCGAATAATGTCACCCACAGAAATACGCCGCCTTTCTCTTGCAAGGCGATACCCCCCCCGAGGTCCTCGCTGTCCTGCGAGAACACCGTTGTGTACGAGCTGTTGTAATACCTGCTCCAGATAACGGCGAGGTATGCCCTCTCGTCGAGAGATTTCTGTTGAACGCACAGGATTTGATCCTGCGTGATAAGCGATATCTACTACTGCCTCTATCGCGAAGAGTAGTTTTTTTGATAACCGAAGCATTTTTGTCTTCCCAGTCCCTGTTATTTCCCGGCGTTATTTACCTGTTGAGCCAAAACCACCGTTACCTCGTGTTGTCGCATCGAGAGTGGTTGTTGGCATCCAGCTCGCCTGAAGACAGGGAGCAATCACCAATTGGGCTATTCTTGCGCCTCTTTCTATGGTGAAGGGATCTTTGCCGAGATTTATCATAATGACGCCAATTTCACCTCGATAGTCGGCGTCAATAGTCCCTGGCGTGTTCACCAGGGTAATACCGTTGTTAAGAGCCAAACCTGAACGGGGCCTTACCTGGGCCTCATATCCTGTCGGCAGCGCAATAGTTAGAGCCGTTGGCACCAAGATTCGGTCGCCAGGAGCAAGCTCTATCGTGTCTGTGATCGCAGCAAGCAAATCCATACCAGCCGATTGTGGTGTGGCATAGCTTGGGAGGGGTAAGCCTTCCCCGTGCGTGAGTTGAACGACAGGTATGGTCACAGGTATGCTCGGGGCGTTCATACTAATCTTCCTGCGAAATTGTTTATTGTTTTCAAGTGTTGAGTTTTAGTTTGTCGGCGATGCGCCAGGATAGTTTTTTTGCGGCGGCGTCTTTTGTCATTTTATTCCAGAGATCAATTCCAGTTTCATCAATCAAAAGTAAGGTATTGCTGTCTCCGCCAAAGGTTCCGGATGCTGGTGAAACGTCATTAGCCAGGATCCAGTCACAGCCTTTGCGGTCTCGTTTTGATTTGGCGTTGTTCTCTAGGTTTTCAGTTTCGGCTGCGAAGCCAATAACCAGTCCGGGTCTTTTGGGACCTTGCTTGGAGAGGGTTGCAAGAATATCAGGGTTTTGAACAAAGTTGAGGGTTGGAACATCTTCCCCGGATTTTTTCTTTATCTTTTCACTACTTTGTTCTGCAACACGCCAGTCAGCTACGGCTGCTGCGCAAATAGCAATATCGGCAGGAAGGGCTTCCTGGCATGCTGACAGCATTTCTCTAGCGCTCGTGACGGGTATATATTTAACCCCATCGGGGGGAGTTAACTGTGTTGGTCCCGAGACAAGTGTCACTTCAGCACCTAGCGATTTCATGGCCTCAGCAATAGCGTATCCCTGTTTGCCAGAGGAATGATTGGCAATATAGCGAACAGGATCGAGTGCCTCATGAGTTGGGCCTGCAGTGATAAGGGCTTTGAGGCCAGATAATGGAGCTTCTGTGGGGCGGAAGTAATCTTCGATAGCAGAAAGGATCTCGCCGGGCTCTGCCATGCGGCCGAGACCAAATTCTCCGCAAGCCATTGAACCTTCGTTCGGACCGACAAACTGAATGCCGCGTTGAAGCAAAGTTGTCAGGTTTTCCTGAGTTGCAGGATGCTCCCACATGCGAACGTTCATTGCAGGAGCAACCAACACATCGGTATCGGTGGCGAGCATTACGGTTGAAGCGAGGTCATCTGCGCGACCATGTGCCATTTTTGCCATAAAATCGGCGCTGGCCGGGACAACGACGATGAGATCTGATTGTCTTGAAAGCTGGATGTGACCAATTTCGGTCTCATCGGTCAGGGAGAAGAGTTCAACAAATGTTTTCTCGCCTGTAAGGGCGGAGACAGAAAGTGGAGTGACAAACTCAGCCCCGGATTTTGTCAGGATAGCACGGACAAAGGCACCGCTATCGCGCAAGCGGCGGATCAACTCTAAGGACTTGTATGCGGCTATCCCACCAGTAACCACCAGTAGAATGCTTTTACCTGCTATCATTATTAATTGAACTATTTCACTGTAAGGTTACGTAAATTACGACATCAATTTTTTGGACAAAATGGCCCGTTGTCAACAAGAGAATGTTAATAAAGATTAACTATAAAAAAATATAAAATTTACAGTAAATCCAATGGAGAATGCAAAACTGGCGATTGCGATGATGAAAGCCCACTTGGCTGTTCCGCTACTTTCGCTATGAAAATCCTGTATTGTTTTGGTGTGCAATCGTAACCCTTGTTGAGAGAAAATCTTGGTCGCACTTTCAAGATTGTCGATTAACCTTGGTAAAGTCTCAATACTATCAGAAAGTGTTGATAACCCTTGCTTTACACGCGCCTCAGGTCCACGATTTTTGATTACCCATTCTTCAACTAGTGGTTGGGAAATGGTCCATAGGTTAAGGCTCTCATCTAAGCCACGGCTAACTCCTTCAGCCATGACCATATTTTTTTGTAAAAGCAATAGATGAGGTTGGATAATCATGTCGAAAGATTCGGCAAGATGAAGCATTTGACCAAGCATTTTGGCAAAAGAAAAATTGCTTAAATCTTTTCCCATAATGGGCTGGCAAACTGAACGAAGCGCCTGAGCGAAAGTTTCAATAGACTGATTCGCTGGAATCATTCCTGCTGTGACATGGGCTTGGGCCAACTTCAGATAGTCTTTTTTGAGCAGAGCGATGAGCATATCGGCAAGAAAGTAGCGCGTGCTTTTGTCGACCCGCCCCATAATGCCAAAGTCGACGGCAACGATTCTTCCATCATCTCCAACGAACATATTTCCAGGGTGTTGGTCGCCGTGGAAAAATCCATCGCGGAAAACCTGATTGAAGAAAATTGCCGCTGCGGTGGTTAATATATCTTCCAAATCATGACCTGCGGCGATTAGGGCTTCGCGATCATCAAGAGGAATACCCTCGATCCTGCTCATGGTCAGAACGCGCTTTGCGGTCCGGTCCCAATCGATATCAGGGGTATCATATGTAAAATCGTCCCGGAAATTATCGCTGAGCTCACAAGCGCCTGCGGCTTCCATACGAAGGTCCATTTCAAGGCGAACCGTGTTGTGGAACGTCTCTACAACTTCCAGCAATTTGAACCGCTGCAAGGAAGGGCGCGCTTTTTCAAGCAAAGCGGCAAGGCTGTAAAAGAGCTTGAGGTCTTTTCGGAAGCTCTCTTCGACTCCGGGTCGCAATATTTTGACAGCAACCGGGTCGCCATCAATTGTCTCAGCAAAATGTACCTGCGCTATGGATGCTGCAGAAACGGGTGTCTCATCAAAAAAAAGAAAGAACTGATCAAGATCTCCACCAAGTTCTTTTTCTACAATTCGCTTTGCGTCACTACCGTTAAAAGGGGGGAGCTGGTCCTGAAGCTGGGCTAAATCTGCCGCAAGTTGATCACCGAGGATATCCGCACGCGTTGATAAAAACTGCCCGAGCTTAATAAAGCTGGGACCAAGTTCTGTCAGTGCCGCTGCGAGCTTCTGACCAGGTCGCCCTTCTACATTCTTTTTCGAAAGGCGACGACCCCACCAAATGGCAACAGCTGCAAGTTTACCGGGAACCAGCCGTTGTTCCTCTAGCGCAGCCAAAGCGTCGTGCCGTGCAAGAACTCGTGCAATGGATAAGAGGCGGAAAAGTGTCGCTATGTTCTTGAACATGAAAGTGCTCTTTACCTTTTCCTGTCAAATGCGCCAGCCACAATGAATCGCCGCAACTCCGCCTGTGTGATTGCGGTAGCTGCATTGTTCAAGGCCTGCGGCTTTCATTAAATCGATGAGATCATCTTGCGGAGGGAATTTTCGAATGGATTCTGCAAGGTATTTATACGACTCACGGTCATTCGCAACAAGCTGTCCCATGTTCGGTAGGATTTTGAATGAATACTGGTCGTAAATGTCACTTAGTATAGGAAGAACTACCTGGCTGAATTCAAGGCAGAAAAAACGCCCACCGGGTTTGAGAACTCTTCGGGCTTCAGCAAGGGCCTTGTCGATATGGGTAACATTCCGCAGGCCAAAGGCAATAGTATACGAATGCATGGAGCGATCGGGGAAGGGCAGGCTTTCTGCATTGCCACAAGCCCAGCTAATTCCCTTGAGGATACCCTGATCTATCGCGCGGTCTCTTCCAACCAACATCATTTCCCGGGTAAGATCGCACACGGTAACAGGCCCCGCTTTGTCGCGGCCAACGCGGTCGATTATCCGCATCGCGATATCTCCGGTACCACCAGCAACGTCGAGGTGCGCTTCACCTGGCTGTGGGTTGACCCAATCGATAAGGGATGCTTTCCAGAGGCGATGAACACCACCGCTCATAAGGTCGTTCATAATGTCGTACTTGCCGGCGACACTCTCAAAGACGCCACGAACACGGTTTTTCTTATCACCGACGGAAACTTCTTCATACCCAAAATGGGTCGTCCCTGATGAGCTTTGATTAGGTGTATTTTGGTCGTCTTGTTTATTTGCCATGAGAAATATCCGGCCGTTTTGGATAGTTTAGATGATCAACTTTGATTACGAACTTAATAACTGTGGCTAAAGTAAAACACTTTAGTGTATCTCGCTGAATGATATAGTACCGCTGCTTGTCGAACGCAAAGGAATTAAGGGTCATGCCAGAGCTCCCCGAAGTAGAAACTGTTATGCGAGGATTACGTCCAAGTCTTGAGGGGAGAGTTCTTCAAAAGGTCGTTCAGCGTCGGGATAATCTAAGGTTTCCCTTGCCGGAAAAGTTTGCTGAAAGGTTAACTGGGCGGACAATAGAACGGCTAAGCCGCCGAGCGAAATACGTTCTGGCTTACCTAGATGATGGCATGGTGCTGTTTTTTCACCTTGGAATGTCTGGGCGTGTGACGATTTTACCAAAGGGAGAGCGCCCTCCTTTTGGTACGCATGATCATATCATTTTTGAGACTGACCATGGGGATGAGATCAGATATTGCGATCCGCGTCGGTTTGGTATGATGGATCTGGTATCTGAAAAAGACCTTGGCGAACACAAGGCCTTTAAGGAGCTTGGACCCGAACCCCTAGGGAACGAATTTAACGGGCCAGCGTTCTTTGAGCGAATAAAAAATAAGAAGACCAACATCAAGGCGACAATACTGGACCAACGTGTGGTCGCTGGTATTGGCAATATATATGCCTGTGAAGCACTACATCTTTCTCATCTCTCACCGCAAAGACTGGCTATGACGCTCAATCAGGAAGAGGCAGATCTTCTTGCGCTCACGATACGCGAAGTTCTTAACCGGGCGATTGAGGCTGGAGGGTCCAGTCTGCGTGATTATGTCCAGGCGTCGGGTGAACTGGGATATTTTCAACATTCCTGGACGGTTTA
>MAAC01015482.1_pt1 | contig 21980 bp, 18 predicted proteins | sample 1115981 | NCBI WGS metagenome assembly MAAC01 (sample SAMN04961126, study PRJNA320927) | seawater metagenome | isolation source: sample BD02T64 sea water enriched with oil for 64 days | place: USA:Gulf of Mexico | collected 2013-07-27
AAGAGCTCAACTGCTCGTGTGTTCATGAAAGCTGGTAACGGTGCAATTACAATTAACAAACGTGACATTTCTGAATATTTCAGTCGTCCAACGGCTCGTATGGTTGTTCGTCAACCATTAGAATTAGTTGAAATGTTAGAAAAGTTTGACTTTAACATCACTGTAGTTGGTGGTGGTATTTCTGGTCAAGCTGGCGCGATTCGTCACGGTATTACTCGTGCATTAATGGAGTTTGATGAAACATTACGTGGCGGTTTACGTAAAGCTGGTTTCGTTACTCGTGATGCTCGTAAAGTTGAACGTAAGAAAGTTGGTTTACACAAAGCGCGTAAACGTCCACAATTCTCAAAACGTTAATCTTTATATATATGTTTTTAAAAAACCGACTTTATGTCGGTTTTTTTTTGTCAAATTTCCACTGCCGATAAATTAATACCAGTTTCATTAAGTTTGTGACCTTGTTGTGCGCAGGAAAAATAAATCAAGGCAAGGCGCTCGATTGACCAATAGCTGGCTATTAGGATTGAGAGTAACGCTGCCTTGGAGTATTTTAGCCAGTACAAGTGGGCAATAATTTAATGAAATTGGTATAATTAACACTTCTGTAGCAATCAGCTCAAAAAAAATTCACTTAATTTACAATTACTTTACATCTGAGCGCTTTTATTGTTTGAATTTCAGTCAAATTAATATTAGAGTGCCCAAGTATTTTGAATTAATGTACAAAAATAAAACTATAAAGACATAATATTTATTTAGTAGGAGAGTGTGAATGAAACATCGCTTAAGTTTTGCTTATTTCAATATTCTTTCTGACAATATCGTAGAAGTGGTTGTTGATGATGGTGTCGAAATGACATTGGAAATGATCGAAGAATGCCATCAATTTATCAATACGCAGTTTTCTGATGATTTTGGTATGTTGATAAATCGGGTAAATAATTACACGTATACTTATGAAGCAAAATTAAGTATTGCTTCATACGAGAATTTAAAAGCCATTGCGTTTGTTTATTATTCAGCAGGCAGCAAAGAAGTGACTGAAAAGCTTCATCAGTTACGCGCTTTTGATGAATGGAATTATCAGTTATTTTCTGGTTTAGAATTAGGTTGGCAGCAAGCTAACGACTGGCTTCAAGAAGAGCTAGCAACAGTAAAAGTCAGTTAAATCAAATCCATATAAAACAGACAAAGGCCCTTAGATACATCTAAGGGCCTTTGTTTTTTTGGGGATTATAATTGTGCAAAACAACGATCAGCTGCCGCTAGTGTTTTCTCTAATATTTCATCGGTATGTGCAGTTGATAAAAAACTCGCTTCAAAAGCGGAAGGAGCAAGATAAATACCTTCTGCCAACATTAAATGGAAGAAGCGCTTAAATTTTTCACCATCACAAGTCGTTGCTTGAGCAAAACTTGTGATTTGTTGTTCTTCGGTAAAAAAGAAACCAAACATTGCACCAACATAGTTTATTGATAGAGAAATACCATTACGTTCGGCTGCTGCTTTAAAGCCCATGGCAAGTTTTTCTGTCGCTTGCGCGAGCGCTTGATGTTTATCACCTTGGCATAACTCATTTAACGAAGCTAAACCTGCTGCCATGGCAATGGGGTTACCTGATAATGTTCCAGCTTGATAAACAGGGCCAACAGGAGCGATATAATCCATAATGGCTGTTTTACCGCCAAAGGCACCAACTGGCATACCTCCGCCGATGACTTTTCCTAAAGTAGTCAGGTCAGGAGTGATATTATAGTGAGCTTGCGCGCCACCAAGGGCAACACGAAAACCAGTCATGACTTCATCAAAAATTAACACCGATTGATATTGGTCACAAACGGCTCTTAAACCTTCCAAAAATCCTTCAACAGGAGGAATACAGTTCATGTTTCCCGCAACGGGTTCAACAATAATACAAGCAATTTCATCGCCTAGTTCGGCAAAAACCTGTTTAACTTCTTCGATATTGTTATAGCTTACCGTCAAGGTGTGCTTGGCAAAGTCTTCAGGAATTCCTGGTGAATTTGGCACTCCCATAGTTAAAGCGCCGGAGCCTGCTTTGACTAATAATGAGTCGGCATGTCCATGGTAACAACCTTCGAACTTTAAAATTTTATCGCGGCCGGTAAAACCACGAGCGAGGCGAATTGCACTCATAGTAGCTTCTGTTCCAGAACTTACCATGCGTAATTTTTCCATTGAAGGTACTATTTCTCTTACTTTCTCTGCCATAGTAATTTCAAGTGATGTTGGTGCGCCAAAACTTAAACCATTCTTCGCGGTATCAATAACCGCTGATAATATTGCCGGGTGATTATGTCCTAAAATCATTGGTCCCCAAGAGCCAACATAATCGATATAAGCCTTATCGTTAGCATCATAAACATAGGCACCTTCAGCACGATTAATAAAAAGTGGTGTGCCACCTACGCCATTAAATGCACGTACTGGAGAGTTTACGCCACCTGGGATAATTTGTTGTGCTTGATCAAACAGTTGTTGTGATTTGTCCATTTTTTATACCTTATTAAATGCTTTTTATTTTTAAATTTTTGTGAGCAATAATGTTCAATTAACGATTTTTATTGCTATGCCAGGTGATCGGTTTCTCGTACTGGGTGAGTTGATTTTCGACGCCAAGTGCTAGTGAAAATAGTGCCATTCGTACTAATACACCATTTTGAGCTTGTCTAAAAATAGCGAGATTGTCTAAATCATTTAAATCGTTATCTAATTCATTGGCTTCTGGGCGAGAATCACGAGGCAAAGGGTGCATAATGACGGTGTGATTCTTACAATACTGCAAATAAACATCTTTGTTTAAACTAAAATGCCCACGATACAGTTCTGCTTCATCAGGGCTGGCAAAACGCTCTTGTTGAATGCGGGTTTGATAAACCACATCGCAAGCTAAATTGCCGGCTATTTTGTCGGTTATTGTCACTCGGTGACCGGCATTTTCTAACGTAGAAATTACGTTATCAGGCATTTGCAGAGCTGGAGGAGCGATCATCGTGATATTTACATTATTATATAAACTTAACAGTTTGGATAATGAATGCACGGTGCGGCCATGTTTGAGATCTCCCATCAGAGCAATATTAATACCATCTAAGCTTTTTCCATATCGCAACATTTCTGATTGAATGGTAAATAAGTCTAATAATGCTTGAGTAGGATGCTCATTTGCACCATCACCACCATTGATCACCGGCACACTGCTACCTTGCGCGAAGTCTTCAACTGAGTGCATTTTAGGGTGGCGCATGGCAATAACATCGGAATAACCACTGATCACACGGGCGGTATCAAATAAAGATTCGCCCTTGCTCAGAGATGAATTTTCTTGGCCAACGGTTTCTCGAACAAAACCACCCAATAAATTAAATGCGGTGCCAAAACTCACCCGAGTTCTGGTGCTGGGTTCAAAAAACAAGTTATTTAATATCGCACCTTCTAAGACATGACACCTTTTTTGTCTCATCGCATAAGGGGCCATTTGTGCTGATATGGTCAATATTTTTGAAATAGCTTCACGATCAAATTGTGAAACGGACAGAATATGGCTGCCTTCAAAGCTCATCATAGATAATTACTCATAGTCTTTTTTGACGGGTAAATGAATCGTTAAATTGCGCGCGAATATAGCATACTTCTGAGCCTTTTTGAATGAGATCAAAAAGGCTTGATATAAACCAAAATAATAATGGCAAATAACATTAATACGGGAATTTCGTTGAACAACCGATAAAATTTACCGCTGCGGGAATTGTTATCATCTTGAAAGTCTTTAACTAATTTAAAGCAATAACCATGGTAAATCACTAATGCCAAGACCAATGATAACTTTATATGTAACCAAGTTGCCGCAACAAACCATTCGTAGCCATATTGATAAATAATGGCGATGCCTAAACCTATCGTTAAAAATGCAAAGGGAGTAACAAAATTGAGTAAACGTCTTTCCATACCTTTTAGTTGGCTAATAACGCTAATATCAGTAGTTTCTGCATGATTAACAAATAAACGTGGTAAGTAAAAAATGCCAGCAAACCAAGCAACCATAAAACTAACATGTAGCGCCTTTAACCAGAGAATGGTCATAATTTTGTTTTTCCTTCTAATAAGTAAAGCCTAATTTGTTCAAAAGAGACGATACCAATGATGTCATCAATATTGTCTTGATAAATATATACACCACCACAGCGTTTATCTACTAAGGCAAGGTAAGCTTCTGCTAGGGTCGCTTGATGGATAAGCGGTAATAATTCGTGTTCATTTATCAACATCTCTTGGTTGTTTTCTTCATTATCCAACAATTCATGCCAAGTATATAAATGATCTTTATTGTGACTTTTACTGAGTATTATTTTTTGCCCGGAAGACCGGTTTAGAGCATCTTTTACTTGTTGAACGGTGCTCTCTTCAAGTAAATGAAAATTACTTTGCATCACTCCAAGTACACCGATGCGTTGCAGTGATTTTTCGATAGGCGTCTTTCTATATAACAAGCCTTGGGCTTCAAGTTGCATGATAATGACCGAACGGTTTTTAAAAAACTGGCCAGAAACAAGGCATGAGGTAGTAATAACAATCATCGCGGGAACCACTATTTCGATTTGGTTTGATAATTCCACCACGGCTAATAACGCTGATAAAGGAGCGTTTAAGGTTGCTGCCATAAATCCTGCCATGCCCATCAAAGCAAAGTCAGTGGTTAAATGTTGCCCTGGTAAATAGTGCATGGCAATTGTTGATGCGCAACTACCTGCAATAGCGCCAATGCCCAAAATAGGACCAATTATGCCACCAGGTATGCCTAAGCCTAATGCAGAAATTGTCATGATAATTTTAGCAATTAATAATCCAAGCAATAATTCAATATGGTGGTCATATTGACTCAAAAAACCAATGGCACTGAGATCTGTACCCATAGCATAGGGTATGGAATAGCCTAAGCCCCCAGTGATGAAAGCGGCTAATAATAGGCGTGGAATAATGTGATAATTGCTTGAAAATTTAATGATCAAAGTTAAGTAGCGATTGAAAGCAAAAGCCAACAGCCCTAGTACAGCACCTAATAACACGATGGCAGGGTAGTGAATTATGGTCAATTCAATTTTTTCGAAAAACTCAAATTCGTGCGCAGGACCATAAAAGCTTTGAGTGATCATAGAGCCAACAATGGCGGCGATCATCACAGGTATAAAAATATGAACTTTATATTCTCGTAAAATCACTTCCATGACAAAAATTACTGCCGCTATTGGAGTGTTAAAACTTGCAGATATGCCGGCCGCAATGCCACAAGCACACAAGGTTCGAATGCTATTATATGGAAGTTTTAACAGGCTACCAATATAACTACTACAGGCGGCACCAAGATGGACCGCAGGTCCTTCTCTACCGACAGAAAACCCTGAGGCTAACGCGATGACGGTGCCGACAAATTGGTTAAGGGTATTTCGAAGAGGAATAAGTCCATGAGCAACTTTTAAGCGATGTAAAACAAATGCAATGCCGGTACGCAAATATTGGTAACCAGTGAGCCTTGAAAAAATTAATATCACTATTGCGCCAATTATCGGTAAATCGAAACGACTTATAGTATCTAAGGTGGTATAATCGTCTTTGCTATTGCTATAAAAACTTTGTAAATATTCGATACTCATAGTAAATAGCACAATGAGTAATGCCGAAAATGCACCACCAATAGCAGCGAGTAAGCATACTTGCCATGAAGTTGTTGGTAGTGCTAAATGTTTTCTTAATGCAGTAAATGACATCATATAAAGTTCGTTGCTTTATCTCATCGTCAATAATTGTAATTATCTGTTGGATATCATAATACTTTTCAAATGAGTTGGTTAGCAAAAATTAATCTTAATACCGTCGTTGCTCGAATGGGCACGTTCCGTTCAGCAATTTTATTGTTGGCGTTGATCGTTATCTGTGTATTTTGTGGTTATCGCATCGGTAATTTTTTTCATGGTTACCAAAAACAAACCATGCAACAACAAAAACAACGCTTAGATGATTTATATGGTAAACATGTCGAGCAAACAAAGCGTATTAATACTTTGGAAGTTGAATTAGAAGTTGAACGATTAGCCAGTCAACAATCACAAGCAATGTTAAAGACAATTGAACAAGCCCATTATCAAGTTAAAAAAGAATTAGCTTTTTATGAAAAAGTAATGGCACCCGAAAAACAAGCAGACGGTTTAGTTATTGAAAGTCTGACAATTTCACCTACAAGCAGTCCTAATCATTTTCGTTTTCAAGTGGCGCTGGTTCAGCAAACCGTGAAAAAACGTTATGTAAAAGGCCACATTGAGTTGTCATTTGTCGGCAGTTTGAATAATAAACCCAACAAAGTCAGCATCAGTAAAATATCGACTCTGTCGAAAAAAGATTTAACCTTTAGTTTTAAGTATTTTCAAATTATTGAAGGTGAATTTACTTTTCCTGAGAATTTTATCGCTGAAAAGTTAAAACTTGCGGCGATATTACCAAAAAACAAATGGCAAGCGTCCCATAGAGTTGATGAAAATTACTTATGGCAAAATGTTCTTGAACATTACTCACAAACGACCACACGAATACTTGATTAAAGTAGTCAAGTTTAAGATAATTAACCTGTTGTAAATAAAACCTAGTAGAGCTTTATGTCAAACCTTGAATTACCGATTAAATTTTCTGATGCAGCTGCGAACAAAGTGCTGTCGTTGATCACTGAAGAAGAAAACCCTGATTTAAAATTACGCGTTTATGTGACGGGTGGTGGTTGCTCTGGTTTCCAATACGGATTTACCTTTGATGAAAAAGTCAATGAAGGTGATATGACCATTGAAAAGAAAGGTGTGGTCATGGTTATTGATCCCATGAGCCTACAATATTTAGTGGATGGTGAAGTTGACTATGTTGAAGGGTTAGAAGGGAGCCGATTCCTTGTTAATAATCCCAATGCCTCTTCAACGTGTGGTTGTGGCGCTTCTTTTTCTATCTAAAAGCATGCATCTTTTTTACTAAGAGCCGACTAATGTCGGCTTTTTGTTATCTGTAATATAATTTTTCCTCTGAAAACTAGGTAGTGAAAGGGGATTTAGTCCATTTCAAAATAAATATAATAGCATAATATATTGTTGCAAATACCTCTTAGACATACGGAGGTCAGAGGAGTATGATATTCAACCTCAACCATGTATAAGAGATAGTTAATATATTGAAATACATGAGTAATTATAAATTCCTACCACTTATTTGAAAACGCTAATCAAAAAAGACACTGGGTACTAATTAACCGCAAAGCAACAGAATTTACCGATTTAAGAAAGGAAACACATGTTACAACCTAAGTATGGACGTCAATGGCTGGCAGAGCGCCCTTATATTATTGCGATTGTTATCTCATTAATGTTAGTTTTTTGGATGGCGTCAGGTTTAATGCAAGCCCAAGAGAAACCTGAAAAAACAGACAAAAATAAAAATATTATCCCTAAAGTAAAGGTAGAAACGTTATCGGCTGAAAATGTCAGTGATACGGTTGAACTTTATGGTCGTACCGAGCCCAATCGTATCACTACCTTAAAAGCGGAAATTGATGGTGAAATTGAAGCGGTATTAGCCAAACGAGGTTCAATGGTCACTAAAGGACAAGTGATTGCCAAGTTAGAAGTTAATGACTTAGCATTACAGCTACAACGCAGCAAAGCATTATTAGCACAACGAAAAATTGAATATCAAGGTGCAAAGAAATTAAATGCTGATGGTCATCAAGGTCAAGTTCAACTGAGCAGTGCTGCAGCAAATCTAGCGTCAGTGAAGGCAGAGGTAAAACGCTTTGAAATAGCCATTGAAAACACGGTCATTCGTGCCCCGTATGCTGGCGTGTTGAATTCTAGATATGTCGAGCAAGGAGATTACGTGAAAAAAGGCGATCAAATTGCGATGATCGCTGATTTAAATCCGCTGATTGTTCGTGCGTACGTAACTGAAAATCAAATTGAAAAAATTTCTGTTGGCCAAGCTGCTGACATCCGATTGTTAAATAAAAAACAACTTCTAGGTGAAGTTCGTTATATAGCCAGTGTTGCTGATGATAAAACCAATACTTTTAAAATTGAAGTCACTATTGATAATGCCAATTATCAATTATTAGCCGGTTTGAGTAGCGAAGTTTATATTGCTTTTGAACAAGTCTTAGCCATTAAAATTTCTCCGGCCTTATTAGCCTTAGATGAATTGGGAAATATCGGTGTAAAAACGGTTACCGAGAATAAAGTTGTGTTTACGCCAATCAATGTTGTAAAAAGTGAAAATGACGGTTTATGGTTAACAGGTCTTGGTCAGCAAGCGGATATTATTACCCTAGGGCAAGGCTTTGTTCGTGCGGGTGATATCGTTGAACCGGTAATGGCAACAGGTAATTAAGGAACAGTATGTTAACCATTATTGAAGCGGCCCTAACACGTACTCGATCAGTATTGATGGTGTTTGTACTCTTGTTAATTACAGGGGCAATCACCTATGCCAATATTGCTAAAGAAGCCAACCCTGATATCACCATCCCGATGATCTATGTTTCTATGGTCCATGACGGTATTTCACCTGAAGATGCCGAACGTATGTTAGTGCGTCCAATGGAAAAAGAGCTCAAATCTATTGCTGGCATCAAAGAGATGACGGCAAAAGCCAGTGAAGGTCATGCTTCTGTAACCATAGAGTTTCTAGCCGGACTCGATCCAAAAGAAGCGCTAGCGGATGTTCGCGATAAAGTTACGCTGGCTAAAGCAAAATTACCATCAGAGTCAGAAGAGCCGGTTGTTCATGAAATTACCATGGCCAATCAAGTGCCAGCCGTAACGGTAATTTTATCGGGTCCAGTGACCGAGCGGGGTTTATTAACACTTGCGCGTGCTCTAAAAGATAAAATTGAAGGTATGCAGGAGGTCTTGGAAGTAGACATAGGTGGTGATCGTGAAGATATGGTGGAGATCCTCGTTGACCCATTACTAATGGAAAGTTACGGTTTAGACCAGGGTGATATATTTAATCTAGTTGAACGTAATAATCGTCTAATACCCGCAGGAACAATGGATACAGGTAAAGGAAGATTTGCCATTAAAGTACCTTCTGTTTTTGAAACAGTACAAGACTTATTAGAATTACCCATCAAGGTGGATGGTGATCGAGTAATCACCTTTCAGGATGTTTCCACGGTAAGGCGTGCTTATAAAGACCCGACTACTTTTGCCCGTTTAAATGGTGAGCGTTCTATCTCCCTTGAAGTGAAGAAACGCTCAGGTGAGAATATTATTTACACCGTTGAAAATGTCAAAGCATTGATTGAAAAAGAACGTCAACGATGGCCAAACCAAGTGATCGTAGATTATGTTGGCGATCAGTCACTTGAAGTAAAAAGCACCTTAAGTGATTTACAAAATAATGTCCTTTCTGCGGTATTGTTGGTGGTTATTGTCATTATTGCGGCATTAGGAACCCGAACGGCTATTTTAGTAGGATTAGCCATTCCAGGGGCCTTTTTAACAGGTATATTGGTGTTAGCCATTGCGGGTTTAACCATTAATATCGTTGTATTATTTGGTTTGATTATGGCAGTTGGCATGTTGGTCGACGGCGCTATTGTTGTTACTGAATTTGCCGACCGAGAAATGAGTGAAGGCCAACCACGACATATCGCTTATGGTCGTGCAGCAAGACGTATGGCATGGCCTATTATTGCATCTACAGCCACTACGCTTGCGGCTTTTACTCCTTTGATGTTTTGGCCGGGCATGATGGGGGAATTTATGAAATATTTACCCATCACTTTAATTGCCGTGTTAACCGCTTCACTGGCTATGGCGTTAGTTTTTGTACCAACTATTGGCAGTATTTTTGGTAAAGCACGGGCGATAACTGAAAAAGAAAAGCAACAGGTTGAAAAAGCTGAACAAGGTGACTTAACGCATTTAACTGGATTTACGGGTGGTTATATTTCACTATTGAAAAAAGCCATATGTCATCCATGGAAAGTACTCGCAAGTACTATTTTAATGGCTATTTGTGTGATGTGGTTATATGGCGCGTCGGGTTTGGGAGCGGTGTTCTTTCCTGAAATAGAACCTAATAGTGCGACGATAATTGTTCGTTCACATGGTGATTTATCCGTAAGAGAAAAAGACGTCATTATGCGAGATATTGAAACACGCATTCTAGATATGGAAGAAATTGATACGCTTTACACTTTAACAGGAGGCAATGACATTATTGGCTCATTTCAAGTTAATTTTATTAATTGGCAATTCCGACGTCCTTCTAATGACACCATCGCTGAAATTCATCAACGTACTGAAGACTTAGCTGGCGTTGAATTAGAGGTGCGTAAAAATGAAGATGGCCCTCAAAGCGGAAAAGATCTACGCCTTGAATTGAGTTCGCGTTTTCCTGATATTTTAGATGACTCAGTGAAAATACTACGTCATGCGCTTATTGCAACCGGTAAATTTACTGATATTGAAGATTCTGGTGCTAAACCGGGCATAGAGTGGCAACTAAAAGTTGATCGTGCGAAAGCCGCAATCTATGGTGCAGATGCTGCGATAGTCGGCTCTACCGTACAAATGGTCACTAATGGTTTGAAGTTAGGCGAATATCGCCCAGATGATGTAGATGATGAGTTGGATATTCGTGTTCGATTCCCTGAAGAAAAACGTAATATTGGGCGCCTAGATAGCTTGCGGGTTAAAACCGCTTCAGGTTTAGTTCCCGTTAGTAGTTTTGTTGAGCGTAAAGCCGCACCAAAAGTAGATACTATTCGTCGTACCGATGGTAAGCGTGTTGTTACCTTGCAGGCTAATTTGATCAGTGGTGCGCAATTATTAACTGAACTACCGTTATTGCAGGCTAAATTTCCTGAACTGGGACTTGATCCTCGTGTAGAGCTAAACATTAAAGGGCAAAATGAAGACCAACAAGAATCCGAAGATTTTCTTGTAAAAGCCTTCGGTATTGCACTATTTGTTATGGCCATTATTTTAGTGACTCAGTTTAATAGCTTTTATCAAGCCATGTTAATTTTGAGTGCAGTAATATTTTCTACCGTGGGGGTTTTTCTTGCTTTGATCATAGTACAAAAGCCGTTTGGTATTGTGATGGGAGGAATAGGTGTTATTTCTTTGGCGGGTATTGTCGTCAATAATAATATTGTCTTGATTGATACCTATAACGTCTTACGTAAAGAAGGGTTATCACCAATAGATGCTATTTTAAGAACCTGTGCCCAGCGTTTACGTCCGGTAATGTTAACGACAATCACAACGGTATTAGGGCTGCTGCCAATGGTGTTGCAAGTTAACCTTGACTTCTTTGCTCGTACGGCTGTTTTTGGCGCACCATCAACTCAGTGGTGGACTCAATTAGCAACAGCGGTTGCCGGTGGTTTAGTTTTTGCGACAGTATTAACCTTAGTCTTAACACCCTGCCTGATTGTATTGCGTGATAGAAATCGTAGTGCTCGTCAGGGTCAAAACAAACGGTCATTTATTCAACGACTCAAGCGCGTAAAATCAGCCGCTTAATTTATTTATAACAATTACAAATAACAAAAAAATGAGAACTTTAATGTTTAGCTTAGCTATTAAAAAAATCAAATTTACTACCAGCGTTTTATTAACAGGCGTGTTTATTTCATCTTCCAGTATCGCGGCAGTCCTGACGCCCGTACAACAAGAAGAACTCAACCAGTTAAAAACGTCAACAATGAAGTCTGATTTGTCTTATCAACTTATTGAGTCATTAACGACCGAAGTAGGCCACCGTTTAATGGGCTCTGAAGGGGACAAAAAAGCGGTTAAATGGGCGGTAAATAAAATGCATGCTTTGGGTTTTGACAAAGTATGGACTGAAGAAGTTACTGGGACATTCTGGCAAAGAGGGCACGATGAAGCACGTATCCTAGCGCCGTTTCCACAAAAGTTAGTAGCGGTATCTCTAGGTGGCTCTATTGGTACGGGTGATGAAGGTTTAAGTGCTGAAGTCGTTCATTTTAAAACGTTGGCAGACCTAAAAGCTGTTGCGGATAATAGTTTAGCAGGAAAAATAGCGTTTGTTTCTTTTCGTATGGACAGACACATTGATGGTAAGGGCTATGGTCCTGCAGTGGGGACACGTGTAACCGGCGCTTCAGTTGCTGCTCAAAAAGGCGCAATAGCTTTGATCATGCGTTCAGTAGGAACCGACAATAATCGTATCGGCCATACAGGTGTTATGCGTTACCAAGAAGGCGTGAAGAAAATACCGGCGGCGGCAATATCAAATCCTGATGCGGATATGTTAGTAAACCAACTAAATAGAGGAAAAGAGGTAAGTGTTTTCTTAAAACTGACACCAATGCAAGATGAAAAAATTATTGCCCGCTCTGCCAATGTTATTGGTGAAATAACCGGTTCAGAATTCCCCGATGAAATTGTTGCTATTGGCGCTCACCTTGATAGTTGGGATGTTGGCACGGGTGCAATCGATGACGGTATGGGTGTGGGGATAGTGATGGCTGCAGCTCATCATATTGCACAATTGCCACAACGTCCTAAGCGTACTATTCGTGTGATTTTATTTGCGGCTGAAGAAGTTGGTCTATTGGGTGCCAAGCAGTATATGGTTGACCATAAAGATGAGATGGACAAGCACATTATTGGCGCGGAATGGGATTTTGGCACCGGAAATATTTATAAAATGACCTCTGGTGTGGGGGAGAAATCTATTGCTGCGGTGAAAGAACTTGCTGCGGCATTGTCGCCTATCGGTGTGGAATTGTCTTTAGATAACAATGCTAAAGCTCAGTCTGATATGAGTATGTTGAGTGCTGCGGGTATGCCAAGCATGAATTTTGCTCCAGACGGCTCTCGCTATTTTGATTATCACCATACTGAAAATGATACTTTAGATAAAGTTGAAAAACCTGGCTTGAAACAATCAACAACGGTTTATACTTTGTTCAGTTATTTTGCTGCAAATTCGGAAGTAGACTTTCGTAAATAAACAGACGTAAGTAACCAGAGTTTAACTTAAACAGTCTGAGTTAGATTACTTGATTAACCGTCCATTAATAAGAATTCGATGATTTTGTTCATATCAAGATCAAAGTCATCGGCTCTCACACCTTTAACGATATAGTCGTCATTTTTGGCTAGATCAATGTCTTGTGCCATTACGTAACGATTAAGCTCTGCACTGTAAAAAGAACGAACTTTAGGGTTGGTAGGGTCTTCTTGGTTCCTTTGTTCAACAATCGCTAATTTATTAGAACTTAACTCTACCAAAGATCCTACCGGGTAAACTCCCATGCATTTAATAAATAAATCAACGAGGCGTTTATCAAGGTGATCTTTTGCTGCAAGGCTACGTAGAATGCTGAAGGCTTTGATATGGCTATAACCTTCTTTGTAGCAACGATGAGCAGTTAGGGCATCAAAAATGTCGCAGATGGTGATCATTCTGCCATAGCTAGAAATTTCATTTGCAGTTTTATTAAAAGGATAGCCGTTGCCATCTAATTTTTCATGGTGAAGCGCCGCTACTTCTAGGCTCAATGCCGAAATTCCTGGTGTCTTTTTTATGATGTCAATGGAATGATTCACATGCGTTTTCATGACGGTAAACTCTTCTTCTGATAGTTTACCGGGTTTGTTGAGTACACTGTCGGGTACCATTATCTTGCCTACATCATGCAGAAATGCACCGATGGATAATTGTTGGACAATGCTTTTTTCGACTTTTAGGAAACGTGAAAAAATGGTCATTAAAATAGAAACTGAAACTGAATGTTCAAGTAAATATTCATCTTTATTGCGAATGTTTATCACACAGGCTAGAGCGTCTGAGTTTTTGAAAATCTCATCGATGGTATTATTGGTAACGTCTATAACTGGCGCTAAATCGAGTGCTCGACCCTGTTTGGCATCATCAAAAACCTTTTTCTGAATCTTTTTGGATTCATTGAAAAGTTCTTTAGCTTTACGTACCGATAAAATGAGCGGGGCTTTTTGTACTTCATCAAAGTTTGAACCGTCACTTATTGGCGCGATTTTGGTTTTACTTTCATCAATACGTACACTTTCAACCCCTTTAGCGATAAGGTTTTGTATCACTAAATCGGTTTTAATATGGCCAGATTGAGTTAAAGAAAAACTCCCTTGTTGCTGAACAATATCAACAACAAAGTGCCCAACAACTAATTCTGATGCTTTAATTTCAACAATCATAATAATATAGTGTTATACGAAATTGATTTGATTCTCGCTGAGTGGGCAATAACTTAATCAAAATGGTATTTATCCCCTGATGCTATCAAAACCTAGATCCATCTATTTTGGTGTTTCCAATGATAGCAGAATATAAGAAATAAAAATAAAGCTTATTTTTAACAGTATAGTTGTTGTTAATCATTTGTAAAAAGCCATTTTATAATAGGTAGATAAAACCGAAATAATTGGTATTGATTTTGCTTTTAAACTCTCAAGTATTATTGTTTTAACAACTTTAGTTAACTTTCTGACACAAGTAGCCGATACTAAAGGTAGTAAGTGATTTTGTGTTTTATCTTTTTATATTTTCTTTTTTGGTGAATAAGGTATGCGGGTAATTTTTATTTTATATTTACTGGTAAGTGTTATGAGTCCTCAAGCTCGTGGCGAAAACTTAGAAGTAATACAAGTGTATTCTGATGATATTTTATTGAATTTAATCAAAGAAAATAAACATTTAGGTCAGATGGTGATTGATGATTGCCAATTGGTTCAAGATGTTGAAGCAAGAGCTGTTATCTCTAATAAACCTTCATTTCAGTTCTTATGGGGTGATATGCTTGCCTTTGGTGTCTGTGTAAAAAAAGATTTACCCTTGGGATTATATTACATGCGAGCAGCCGCAGATCAAGGATTAGCCGAAGCATTAGAACAATTAGGTCGTTATTACCATATAGGAAAATTCATGCAGTCAGACATTAGACAGGCAATTATTTTCCTAAAAGAGGCGGCAAGTTTGAATAGTTTAAAAGCACAGCTTCGTCTCGCACAAATATACAATGCTGGTGAAGGCAGTCCTTTAGATTTCCCTGAATTATATGCTCAATTGCACCATTCAATTACAGACGATAAAGCAATACATAAACAAATTAGTTTATTACTGGCAGGTTTAGCCGAAAAAATGCCACAACGTGTGGTTGATTTAGCTAAAAAAGGTAAATACTAATAACCAGAGAGTTAAAAAATATTATTAATACCAACCGCCTTAAGTGAGATATACTTAAGGCAAACCACTTCAGTAAGAAATATTAACATTAAAGATCCACATCAACAGCGCGAAGCTAAAAAGTACGACAAACCGGTAGCGAGTCGAGAGCTTATTTTATCGACCATTGAAAAAGCTAATATTCCACCTGATTTCAAAACCCTTTGCCAAGTATTTAAATATCAAGATGAAGAGCATTTAATTGGCTTAAAGCGTCGTTTGCGAGCGATGGAAAATGCTGGTCAGCTTATCTTTAATAAGTTCAAGCAATATGCAATAGCGCCTAAAAACCATGTATTAACGGGCACGGTTATTGGCCATCGAGATGGTTTTGGCTTTTTTACCCCTGATGTACCTAAGGGCGCAAAAAAAGTAAAAGACTTATTTATTTCTTCTTATGAAATGCAGCGGGTTTTTCATGGTGATATTGTTGAAGCTATTTTAGTTGACCGTACCGATAGAAAAGGTCGAAAAGAGATTAAAATACTTGATGTTGTACAACCACGCAAAGCCGGTATCGTTGGCCGATTTTTTGTTGAGCATAACATTAGTATGGTTGTGCCTGATGATGCTCGCATTAAACAAGATGTATTAATTGATCCTAATGAGAAGCTGGGGGCTCGCCACGGACAAATGGTGGTGATTAATATTCTCAAGCGACCGTCTAAAAGAAATAATGCCGTAGGTAAAGTGATTGAAGTCTTGGGTGACCATATGGCGCCAGGCATGGAAATTGATATTGCATTACGTGAACATGATTTACCACATCAATGGTCGACAGCTGTTGAAGAAGAAGTTGCACTTATTGCTGATGAAGTTGAAGAAAAGTCTAAATTACCCCGTAAAGATTTACGTGACCTACCATTAGTAACCATAGATGGTGAAGATGCCCGTGATTTTGACGATGCTGTATATTGTCAACCAAAAAAATCAGGTGGCTGGCGATTATGGGTGGCAATTGCTGATGTTAGTCATTATGTTCGCCCCGGCTCTGCACTTGATGATGAAGCAATTTCTCGTGGTAATTCGGTGTATTTTCCCAGTCAAGTGATCCCGATGTTACCGGAAAAACTTTCTAATGGCTTATGCTCGTTAAATCCTGACGTTGATCGCTTGTGCATGGTTTGTGAGATGACTATTAGTGCGGCAGGTAAGTTATCGGGTAGCAAGTTTTATCCCGCAGTGATGCGTTCTCATGCTCGTTTTACTTATACTAAAGTGGCCGCGATTTTAAGTGAAGAATCTAAATCCGCTGAGACTTTACGTGCACAATATAAAGACTTAGTGCCTGATTTAAGAAACCTGAATCAATTGTATTTAGCCTTGATGGCAGCAAGAGAAAAGCGTGGTGCTATTGCGTTTGAAACTGAAGAATCTCGCTTTATCTTTAATGCCGATAGAAAAATTGAAGCGATTGAAGCTGTCGTGCGAAATGATGCCCACAAGATCATTGAAGAATGTATGATTTTAGCAAATGTTGCTACGGCAAAGTTTGTTGAAAAACATAAAGCACCGGGGTTGTTTCGAGTCCATGATAAACCCAGCGAAGATAAATTTAATAACTTTGTCACTTATTTAGCTGAACTCGGTTTACAAATGCCTCGTGCTAAAAATGATGAAGGATTACCTGAGCCACAAGATTACAGTGATATTTTAGCCAAAGTACAAGGTAGACCGGATCAAGAATTAATCCAAACTATGTTGTTGCGCTCAATGCGTCAGGCAGTATATCAAAGCGACAACCTAGGCCACTTTGGTTTGGCCTTAGAGTCATATAGCCACTTTACTTCTCCTATTCGTCGATACCCTGATTTAGTGATCCATCGAGTCATCAAAGCTATCTTACAAGCGCAAGAAAATAATGAAGCGAATGATGGTTGTTATAGTTACGACGAACAAGCAGTAACTGAGTTAGGTGAACATTGTTCAATGACTGAACGCCGTGCTGATGATGCGACACGTGATGTTGCCGACTGGCTAAAATGTGAGTATATGCAAGATCATGTTGGTGATACCTTCACTGGTGTCATTTCAACCGTTACGAATTTTGGTTTGTTTGTCCGCTTATCGGATTTGCATATTGAAGGTCTGATACATATTACTTCTTTAGGGCGTGACTTCTTCCATTTTGATGATGTCAGAATGTGTTTAAGTGGTGAAAAAACCGGTAATAAATTCCATGTTGGTGACGTGCTTGAAGTGCAAGTTGCCGCGGTAAATTTAGATGAAAAGAAAATAGATTTGGTTTTGGCGGGTGATAAAGCGGTGATCAGTCGTGGCAAAACTTTACCGAGAAGAGAAAACAAAGGTAAATCGACTAGAGCAGATAAAACAAAGACAAGTAAACGTCGAACAGATGCAGAGCCGAGCAAAAGCAAAGCTAAAAGCAAAAAAGTGAAAGACAAAACTGAAAAATCTAAAGTGACAAAGCGTAAAGCTCGGAAAAAACGACCGGGTAAAAATGCTCGAAAAACCAAAGAATAATACCATACGAACGTATCGTGGCTCGACAAAGAGCTTAAAGCATTAATTAAAGAGAAAAACATGGCAAAAAATGACGAATTAGCCTTTGGTATTCATGCGGTTAACGAATTGATCAAACGTTCTCCTGAGCGTTTTATTGAGCTTTTTTTATTAAAAGGGCGTGATGACGAACGCGTAATGTCGATCATTAATCTCTCAAAAAAATATGGCATACCTGCGCAAATGGTTAACCGTAAAGTACTTGATGATAAAAGTGACGGTGAGCAGCATCAAGGTGTTGTTGCAAGAATTACCGCAGGTAAAACTTATACAGAAAATGATCTGGATGACATCATTAAACAGGCTGAGCGAGCAGAAAAGCCAGCTTTTTTACTGATACTCGATGGTGTTACAGATCCCCATAACCTTGGAGCATGTTTGCGAAATGCCGATGCGGCAGGCGTTCAAGCGATCATTGTGCCTAAAGATAATGCTGCAAGACTTACCGCAACGGTGAGAAAAGTAGCTGTCGGCGCTGCAGAAACGGTACCTTTAGTGCAAGTGACTAATTTGGTAAGAACAATGAAGCAGCTTCAACAGCAGGGTGTGTGGATTATTGGCACCGCAGGTGAAACAGATACTTGCCTTTATGATGTGGCGTTATCAGGGCCAATGGCATTGGTTATGGGAGCTGAAGGAAAAGGCATGCGTCGTTTAACTCGCGAAAACTGTGATCAATTAGTTAAGTTACCTATGGCCGGCAGTATTTCAAGTTTAAACGTCTCAGTAGCCACAGGTATTTGTTTATTTGAAATAGTCCGTCAACGAAATTTGATTTAATGACCTGTAATTTGAGGTAACGTTTACCTCTAAAATGCTAATAGTCCAATAGGGATTATTAGCATCTCAAAAATTTCCTGCTATATTTTAATGTTGTTGCATTAACGTAGTATTACGAGGATATTCTTGTGTCAGTTGTCATTGAAGAGCAATCGAGTACGGTTGCTTTTATGAAAGAAATCTTTTCATTGATGAATAGCAGTAATAGCACTTATAGCCTGCTCAATTCAATTCATCAAAGTTTGCAATCAGTGATCTATGCGGAGAACTTCTTTGTTGTTCTGCTTAATAGCCAAAAACGTTATGTCACTTTCCCTTTTTATAAAGATGTCAAAGACTCAATGTCTATTGATTCTTTGAATAAAGTCCCCCTTGAAGATATCTTCTCCACCCTAACTTTTTACGCCATTAAGAAAAAGAAAATTGTTTGTTTAACTAAAGATGAAATTAATCAGTTGTTGGATGTTAACGAAGTAAAAATTATTGGTTCAGTGCCAGAGCAATGGCTTTGTTTTCCGTTACAGCATAAAGGCAAATTTTTTGGTAACTTTGTTGTGCAATCCTATCGGTCAAAAGATGAATATAATGAAAATGACATCGAGATATTAGGTTATATCAGTGGGGTTATTGCTACGGCAATATTTTTGTTTAATAAAAATATTGAGTTAGAAAAAGCCTTGATCGAGGTTGAGAGTAATAAAGACTTACTCGAAGTGAAAATTCAACAAAGAACCGCTGAATTGGAAGATACTTTACAGTCATTGAAACAGGAGATGATAAAAAGTAAAACGTTGGAAAAACAATTAACCTTTGAAGTTTTTCATGACAGTTTAACTCAATTATACAATCGTAAATTTTTTGCTGACCAACTTGAAATAGAAGCTTCTAAAGCAGAGCGTGAAGTCCATCAAGTAACATTGGCATATATGGATTTAGATGGTTTCAAACAGATCAATGATAATTTTGGTCATGACTGTGGTGATGTTGTCCTTAAAGCGATTGCAGATAGATTGAGGTTGTGCTTTAGACGCCATGACAACATTGTTCGAATTGGGGGGGATGAATTTGTACTACTAATCACGGTAGCCATTAATGACCCCGATATGATGAAATTGTTTAATCGGTTAATTGAGCTTGTTTCACAACCTATTGCCTACAAAGACTCTGTTGTTAACGTCGGTATAAGTATCGGATTGTCGGCTAGTGATAAACCAGATGTTATCAGAGAACAGTTACTTGTTCAGGCAGATAATGCGCTCTATCAATCAAAAAGCAATGGTAAAGGCCAAATTTGTAAATACAAAGAGCAAAGTAAGGACTTGGTTCACACCTCAGTATGAACGCTGTTATTCATTGAACCTTATTGATAAAGCTTGAGCCAATACTTGCCATTGTTCAATGGTGTTTGTGTCGGTAAGTCATTGTTCATCAGATGCAAATAGACTCGTTTTTTCCATTTTGATAAGGGGAATAAATCCTTTGATAATGTATGGCTCTTCATCATAGCCATCAAACTACCATCCATTATTGCTTGTTGTAATCCAAATTCAATTTGATCTGCTAAAGCTTGATTATTTTTATGAATAAAAAAATACAGCGGGAAAGGGTAATGTAAAATGACTTCATCAAACATCATTAAGTCAGGATACTGCTCTCGTGCGGTAGCCAACTCCGAATAACCCTCAAATATGGCTCGTGGAAAATAATCACAGCGTTTAACGTTAAGCATTTTAAACATTAAGTCAAAGCGGGCGATCCTAGCAACCTTAAAACCATTTTCTTCTAAAATATCAGAGTCAGGCCAATGCTGTCCTTGGCAAGCAGTAAACTTCTTTAACAAATCAGGTGTAGTAACTAATTGCTTAAACTTTTCTAAATTATCTTTATGGATAATTGATACTCGGTATCCTAATAAACCTAAGAATAAAGGCATACGTATCGGGATAAAGCGTTGTTCCCTATCTATATTTGTACCAGCCCAAAAAACATCGACATATCCTTTTTCTAATAGTTTCAGTGACCTACCATGTGTAGTGTTCTTAACGTTTATAACAGTCATGCTTTTAGCGGGAAATTGTGAACTACTTTTACTTAATGTTAATTCTATGAGGTCAAGAAAATAAAAGTGGCTCTTATCTTCTTTAGACTGTTCGCCTAAAACCTTAACTATTGAGGCATAGCCAGCAAAGGGAATAAATATCAATATATAAATAACCAACCTGTTAAAGCGCATAAAATAAACGTTTAAGGGAGCCTTACAGATAACTATAAGAGAGATGCTGGTTATAAGCCAAATAAAACCTGGTGAATATCTAATCGATTTCAAAAAAGCGATTGTTTTGGCTTTATTTATCCAATGCTTGCCTTTTGGCTGTGATTTACCTACAATACGCGACCTTAATTCAGCCTGAACTTTTTGTTCCTTGTCTCAACACTGGTGTTGGCTGAGCCAGATAAGAGACTACAACCGTAAGGAGCTCGTAATGCGTCATTACGAAATCGTATTTATGGTTCACCCTGATCAGAGTGAACAAGTGACTGGAATGATCCAACGCTATACAGACTTGATCAATGCTGCTGAAGGCAAAATCCACCGTCTTGAAGACTGGGGCCGTCGTCAATTAGCATACCCAATCAATAAACTACACAAAGCACACTATGTTCTTATGAACATTGAAGCGCCTCAAGCAGTTATTGATGAATTAGAAACTTCTTTCCGTTATAACGATGTTGTTATTCGTAACATGATCATGCGTACTAAAGACGCTGTAACTGAAGCATCAGCTATGGCTGCGGCTAAAGAAGAACGTCGCGACGATCGCCGCGAAGTTAAGAAAGAAGCTCCAGCTGTTACAGAAGCACCTGCTGCTACTGAAACTAAAGAAGAAGCTGCGAGCGAATAAGTAAGCCGTGACAAACTCTCTTGTAGAGAATTGCCTTGTGTTGGTTGGAGAGGTGGTTAAAACACCGAAAAAATCAACAAGCCCAGCGGGTATTCATCATTGTCAGTTTTCAATGGACCACAAGTCCATACAAAACGAAGCTGGTATGAGCCGACAAGCATTTGTCAGAATACAAGTTGTCGCAACAGGTGAGCTGTCACAACACTTAACTCGTGAATTAATTGCGGGCAGTAATATAAAAGTGACTGGTTTTATTAATCGTCACGAATCGAGAAACGGTAACCCATTACTCGTATTACATGCTCAAAATATTGAAATGATTAATTAAGGTGTTATTTAACTAGTCTGAATTTTCAGCTAAATAAATTCACCATATTAGGAGAAATCCATGTCTCGTTTTTTTAGACGTCGTAAGTTCTGCCGCTTCACAGCGGAAGGTGCTACCTCTATCGATTATAAAGATATTGCTACACTGAAAAACTA
>MAAC01013466.1_pt1 | contig 21976 bp, 19 predicted proteins | sample 1115981 | NCBI WGS metagenome assembly MAAC01 (sample SAMN04961126, study PRJNA320927) | seawater metagenome | isolation source: sample BD02T64 sea water enriched with oil for 64 days | place: USA:Gulf of Mexico | collected 2013-07-27
CTAAAGGGTTTTAAGATGGCTAAAGTTGAAGATAAGAACGAAGGCTTACAGGAAAAACTTGTTCAGGTTAATCGTGTAGCTAAAGTTGTTAAAGGTGGTCGAATTTTCGGTTTCACAGCGCTAACAGTAGTTGGTGACGGAGCTGGAAAGGTTGGTTTTGGGCGTGGTAAGGCTCGTGAAGTGCCTATCGCAATACAAAAAGCTCTAGAAGCTGCTCGAAGAAATATGGTGACTGTTGAGCTTAACGGCACGACATTACAGCACCCTATTAAAGCTAATCACGGCGCATCCAAAATATATATGCAGCCTGCATCTGACGGTACTGGTATCATTGCCGGCGGAGCAATGCGAGCAGTATTGGAAGTAGCTGGTGTACAGAACGTATTGGCGAAATGCTACGGTTCAACTAACCCTGTAAATGTTGTGAGAGCGACAGTGAAAGGTTTGGCTGAAATGAATTCTCCAGCTGATGTTGCCGCTAAGCGTGGCAAGACAGTAGAAGAGATTTTGGGGTAGGTCATGAGCGAAAAAAATACTATCAAAGTTACACTAACCAAAAGTGCTGGCGGGCGACTGAAGAATCATGTTGCTTGTGTGCGTGGTTTAGGGTTACGTCGCATCGGTCATACTGTTGAAGTTGAAGATACACCTTCAGTACGTGGCATGGTGAATAAAGTTTATTATATGGTTCGAGTAGAAGGTGAGTAATATGCAACTTAATACTCTTAGTCCAGCCCCAGGTTCTCGCCCTACACGTAAGCGTGTTGGTCGTGGAATTGGTAGCGGATCAGGAAAGACATGTGGTCGCGGCCACAAGGGACAGAAATCTCGTTCTGGTGGTTCTGTAAAGCCTGGTTTTGAAGGCGGACAGATGCCGTTACAGCGTCGTGTTCCTAAGTTTGGTTTCACCTCTCGAAAATCTTTGGTTTCAGCAGAAGTAAGGTTGTCTGAGCTGGCTAAAGTAGAAGGCGAGATCGTGAGTCTTGAAACTCTAAAGGCTGCAGGCGTTCTTCGTAAAGACGTTCGTTTTGCAAAAGTAGTTTTATCCGGTGAGATTGCCAAAAGCGTAACACTTAAGGGTCTTAAGGCCACTAAAGGTGCGTTGGAAGCAATTGAAGCTGCAGGTGGTAAGGTAGAGGAATAATAACGGTATGGCGAAAAAGCCCCAACAACCAAATTTGCCGGCTGGTTCAAAAGCCGGATTAACTGAACTTTGGCAACGTATTAAGTTCGTGTTCTTGGCAATTTTGGTGTACAGGATTGGGGCGCACATACCTGTGCCCGGTATTGACCCAATACAACTCCAACAGATGTTTGAAGCACAGAAAGATACTATTCTGAGCTTGTTTAATATGTTCTCCGGCGGCGCGCTGGAGCGGATGAGTATTTTGGCACTGGGCATAATGCCTTATATCTCAGCTTCTATTATAATGCAGCTGCTCCAGGCCGTGGTACCACACCTAGAGCAACTCAAAAAAGAAGGTGAGGCTGGGCGACGTAAAATCTCTCAGTACACCCGTTATGGAACATTAGGGTTGGCGCTACTCCAAGCCGCTGGAATGTCCATAATGCTGCAAAACCAAGGTGTGACCTTAAGTACTGGGTTTGCTTGGGTGTTTCCTGCAATTGTTACTTTGACAACGGGTACATTATTTTTAATGTGGCTTGGGGAACAGGTAACGGAGAGAGGTATCGGGAACGGTATTTCACTAATAATATTTGCCGGAATTGTCGCCGGATTACCTGGCGCTGTTGGTCAAAGTCTCGAAGCCACACGTCAAGGTGAGATGAATATTGGAGTGCTTTTAGCTCTCGTTATTGTTGCCGTTGCTGTTGTAGGGTTTGTTGTGTTGATGGAGCGCGCACAGCGTCGAATCACGGTTAATTATGCAAAGCGTCAGCAAGGCAGAAGAGTTTATGCTGCGCAGCAATCGCATTTACCACTAAAGATTAATATGGCCGGTGTTATACCGCCTATATTTGCTACCAGTCTTCTGTTGTTCCCTGCGAGTATCTCTCAGTGGTTCGGTCAAGGCGAAGGGATGGAGTGGTTGCAGAATGTATCGTTGGCGCTAGGACCTGGCCAGCCGTTATATATTTTGTTATTTACATTAGGCATTGTTTTCTTCTGTTATTTCTATACGGCGATTATGTTTAATCCGAAAGATGTAGCAGATAATTTGAAAAAATCTGGCGCGTTTGTACCTGGTATTCGACCAGGAGATCAAACGGCCAAATATATAGACGGCGTATTAGGTCGTTTAACGTTGGTTGGGGCGGTATATATAACGTTAGTTTGTTTGTTGCCTCAGATATTACAAGCGTTTGCAAATGTACCCTTCTATTTAGGGGGCACATCGTTGTTAATCGTAGTAGTGGTTGTAATGGACTTCATGTCTCAGGTTCAATCACATTTGATGTCCAATCAATATGACTCTGTGATGAAAAAGGCCAACCTTAAAAACTATGGTGGAAAAGGGTTAGTGTGATAAATAAGCCATAAGTAGTAACTTTGGAGAATAGAATGAAGGTTCAAGCATCAGTAAAGAAAATATGTCGAAATTGCAAAATCGTTCGTCGTAACGGCGCGGTTCGTGTGATTTGCAGTGCAGAGCCTCGTCATAAACAACGACAAGGCTAATATCTGGCTGCGATTATAGTTTGAACCAAAAAAAATCAACGAAATGTTGATTTTTTTCTTGGATAAAGCTATTGTCTGCGCCCCTTGTATTAGGTGAAGAATTTAGAAAGCTTCCAATGGAGTAAGATGAATGGCCCGTATAGCAGGCGTCAATATACCGGATAATAAACATGCGGTAGTATCATTAACCTACATCTTTGGTGTGGGTTCCACTACAGCACAGAGCATTTGCTCAGCTGTGGGTATAGAGCCATCTGTGAAGATCCGTGAGTTGTCAGAAGAACAGCTAGATGTGATCCGAGCAGAAGTATCAAAATATAACGTAGAGGGTGACTTACGTCGAGAAGTCTCCATGAACATAAAACGTCTCATGGATTTGCGCTGCTACCGCGGCACAAGACACCGACGTGGATTGCCTTTACGTGGGCAACGTACCAAAACTAATGCCCGTACCCGTAAAGGGCCGCGCAAACCAATTCGTAAATAAGCTTAGGGATCAGGAAGAATAAGATGGCTAAGGCTAAATCAACAGCGCGGACCCGTAAAAAGGTCAAAAAGACAGTAGTTGACGGTGTTGCGCATATACACGCATCGTTTAACAATACAATTATTACGCTTACTGATCGTCAGGGTAATGCACTAAGCTGGGCAACTGCCGGCGGATGTGGTTTCCGTGGATCAAGAAAGAGTACTCCTTTTGCCGCCCAGGTAGCTTCTGAAAAAGCAGGCCTTGCAGCTCAAGAGTATGGACTTAAGAACTTAGACGTGATGGTTAAAGGACCTGGTCCAGGTCGAGAGTCAGCAGTTCGAGCGTTGAACTCTTGTGGTTACAAAATCAATAGTATTACGGATGTAACCCCTATCCCACATAACGGTTGTCGCCCACCCAAGAAGCGTCGAGTGTAACGGAGTCTGAAATGGCAAGATATTTAGGTCCAACGTGTAAACTTTCACGACGTGAAGGTACTGACTTAGGTCTTAAAAGTGGTGTTAAAGCCCACGAGACCAAGTGTAAATCTGAAAAAGTTCCTGGTGCACAAAGCGACCGTCGCGGACGTTTATCAGATTACGGTTTGCAGTTACGTGAAAAACAAAAAGTACGTCGTACTTACGGCGTTTTAGAGAAGCAATTTAGAAATTATTACAAAGAAGCCGCCCGCCGCACAGGAGCGACTGGCGAAAACCTGCTTCAGCTACTAGAGTGTCGCCTAGATAACGTAGTTTATCGAATGGGTTTTGGTTCTACACGAGCCGAATCACGACAATTAGTTAGTCATAAATCTATTTTGGTTAATGGATCAACGGTTAATATTCCTTCTTACCAGGTTAAGCCGGGTGATGAAGTATCCGTTCGTGAAAAAGCAACCAAACAGTTACGTATTACGTCAGCGCTAGAACTAGCTGCTCAACGTGGATTCGTTTCATGGATAGATGTTGATTCTAAAAAGAAAGCCGGAGTTTTCAGAGCAGTCCCTGAGCGTGCAGAATTGCCATCAGATCTTAATGAAAACCTTATTGTAGAGCTTTATTCTAAGTAAGACAGCTTGAGGTAGTGCCTATATGCAGCGCTCAGTGAATGAGTTTTTAACACCAAAAACTATTGGTGTACAACAAATCAATGAAACCCAAGCAAAGGTTACTCTAGAACCTTTGGAGAGGGGCTTTGGACATACCCTTGGCAACGCACTGAGACGTATTTTACTCTCTAGCATGCCGGGAGCTGCAGTAGTCGAAGCCGAGATTGACGGTGTTTTACACGAGTACAGCACCATCGAAGGTGTGCAGGAAGATGTAATTAATATTCTTCTTAATCTCAAGGGCGTGGCAGTGCTCATGCATGAGAAAGATGAAGCAGTATTAAGCTTGACTAAGCAGGGCCCCGGTCCTGTAACTGCGGGCGACATCCAGGTTGATCACGATGTAGAAATCATCAATAAAGATCATGTTATCGCCCATCTTAGTGACGGTGCGAGTATTAACATGAAGCTTAAAGTTGCTAAAGGCAGAGGGTACGAATCTTCTGCTGGACGTGGCAATGATGAAGAAACAAAAGCGATTGGTAGCTTGCAGCTAGACGCAACCTACAGCCCTGTACATCGAGTAGCTTACACGGTCGAAAGTGCTCGTGTTGAACAGCGTACGGATTTGGATAAATTGGTTATCGATTTGGAAACAAATGGTACTATTGATCCCGAGGAAGCTATTCGTCGAGCAGCAACTATTTTACAGCAACAGCTTGCAGTATTTGTCGATCTTGAGACAGATAGTGAGCCAGAACCTGAAGAGCAGCGAGAAGAGGTTGATCCAATCTTGCTTCGCCCTGTTGATGATCTAGAGCTTACTGTGCGTTCTGCAAACTGTCTAAAAGCAGAGAACGTTTATTATATTGGCGATCTAGTACAGCGTACAGAAGTTGAACTTCTTAAAACGCCTAATCTTGGTAAGAAATCTCTTACTGAAATTAAAGATGTATTAGCGTCCAAAGGGCTTTCACTTGGAATGCGTCTTGAGAATTGGCCTCCTGGCAGTCTTAAAGATGATGATCGAGTCCTTAGAAAGCGTTAATTAACCCCAAATAGAAAGGCATAGTTATTTATGTCTTTCTATAGATGTTGAAAGGAAAAGAGTGATGCGTCACCGCAAAAGTGGTCGTAAATTCAACCGAAATAGTAGCCATAGGCAAGCAATGTTCCGTAACATGGCTGTGTCCTTATTCGAGCATGAGTTAATAAGGCGAAGGAGTTACGCGGTATCGCGGAGCCCTTGATCACTCTTGCAAAAACGGATTCAGTTGCAAACCGTCGATTAGCCTTTTCTCGTACACGTAGTAAGGCTATCGTTGGAAAATTGTTTACTGATCTTGGTCCTCGTTATCAGGGACGCCCTGGAGGTTACATACGTATCCTTAAGTGCGGCCTGCGAGCTGGTGACCAAGCGCCGATGGCGTATGTTGAGTTAGTTGATCGTCCTTTACCTGAGGTAGAGGATGAAAGCGAAGATTAATATCTCTTTGCTTGTATAAAACAAAAATGCCGGGCTATGCCCGGCATTTTTGTATCTGAAATTTGAGTTTTGTATTTTTTAAACACTGGTTTGGTAAATTATTAGGCGGATAACATTATGTCAATTAAATCTTTCAATCCTATACCTCGTACTTTAATGGGGCCGGGTCCTTCTGACATTAACCCAAGAGTGTTAGCTGCACTGTCTCGGCCGATTATTGGTCACTTGGATCCTCAATTCGTGGGGATGATGGATGAGGTGAAAGCTTTGCTTCAGTATGCTTTTCAAACGAAAAACGAACTAACGATACCCGTGTCAGCACCTGGTTCGGCAGGAATGGAAACCTGTTTTTCTAACCTAGTTGAGCGTGGCGATACCGTGGTCGTTTGTCAAAATGGTGTATTTGGCATGCGTATGGCTGAAAACGTCACGCGTTGCGGTGGAATACTCGTATTAGTTGAAGATGAATGGGGTACTGCAGTAGATGCTCAAAAGCTTGAGGATGCTCTAATCAAACACCCCGAAGCTAAGCTTGTTGCATTTGTACATGCCGAGACGTCAACAGGTGTTGAGTCTGATGTAAAAACGTTGTGTGCTGTAGCCCATAAGTATAATTGTCTGGCCATTGTAGATGCGGTGACGTCATTAGGGGGCATAGAGCTTGATGTGGATGGTTGGGGAATTGATGCTATTTATTCTGGTACACAGAAGTGTTTGTCGGCACCTCCAGGCATATCACCTGTCAGTTTTAATGAAAAAGCTGTTGAAGTGATTAAGGCTCGTAAAACGCCTGTGCAGAGTTGGTTTTTGGATTTGAACCTCGTTATGGGGTACTGGGGGCAGGGGGCTAAACGTGCCTATCACCATACAGCTCCGATTAACGCATTATACGCGCTTCATGAGGCGTTGTTGTTGCTTAAGGAAGAAGGGTTAAAGAATGCCTGGGCTCGTCATCGGCATCACCATGATGCGTTAAAAGCTGGCCTAGAGGCAATGGGGCTTACTTTGGTCGTGGACGAGGCTATTCGCCTTCCTCAATTAAATGCCGTAGCGATGCCAGAAGGTGTTGATGAAGCCAGGATCAGGGCTGCGCTTCTATCAGGGTACAATTTGGAAATAGGTGCAGGTCTCGGTAAATTTGCAGGTAAATTGTGGCGTATTGGACTTATGGGGTATGCGGCGAATGAAGCGAATGTGCGGTTGTGCGTGTCTTCATTGGATGCGGCTTTAAAGGTTGAAGGTGCGGGTATCGAGGCAGTTGGTTCGTTTTATACAAAATAGATTTTGTGGGGTGGCTTAGTTTGTTGTTTTTTATTCGACTTGCGAGCCATCCTATAGAAATCAAGATAATTAAAGGTAAAGTGAGAGTCAGGGCTCGCGGGTGCATTGTCATTGTTTCTTAAGAATGGGCTATACTATTTCTTATGTTAGGCTTTTAAAATATATCAGGTGTGGTTTTTATTATGAAAAATAGGTCGTTAATAATTACATTGTTTCTGTGGGCTGTTATTACTTCGAGTCATTCTATTTCTGCTGTTATAGGGCACGCTGAATATAATAACGTGGTGTATTTCGCAGATGCAGTTAGTGATAGTTCTTCACTATCTAGATATGATATTTTGAATGATTCGATGTTGACTAGTGTGCCTTTAGATAAAGTACCTACCGCAATAACTTCAGATAGTATGGGGGTCTATGTCGCAACGGGGACTGAGTTGTTTCGTTACCCGTTTGTCGAAAATGGGGTTTCTAGGCAGTTTCTCCGTAATTTCTCTAGTGCTATTCAGCAAGTCGTTGTGGTGGGGGAATTTATACTTGTTGTTTCAGGTGAACCTGATCAAATGATTAGCGTTCTTCACCGGTCAGATGGTGCATTGAAAGGAGAAGTTCCCTTTGAGCTTACTGAGTTCGGAGCGATAAGTTCTATTCATTACAGTGCTTCTGAAAGTTACATTATTGTCAAGTATGGAGATGCAGTTAAAGGTTCTGTTTTTATCGTTGCTGATTTTGACCTGCTTTCAGGTGACGTTACAAATGTTGATAAATTTGAAGATGAAGACATCCCATTATTTTCTGCACCCTTTTTCTTCGAGAATACACAATTGGTAGTTGGCTCTAGTGGAGAAGTGGTAAGTTTTGATGCTACAGGAGTTAAGAACTTTGATCCGATAAGGGATGACAAAAATTCTATTATTAGGTTGTTCGGTGACGATTCTTTTTATTCAAGCGGGGAACTAAAAGTGGCCTTAGATCATGCCGACTTTATGTTAATAGGTAGTAGCATTGAGAATAATTGTCATGAGTTTAATGGAGGAACACGTTTTAGATTGGTTAGCCAGGCCTTGGGGGATCTTGGTGCATTTGATTCCACTAAGGATATACACTCTATTGTTCAGAATGGGGTAGAGTTATTACTATTTTATGGAGAAGGGAACGGGTTGGGTGTTGAGAAAGCAAGTGAACTTGTTGTCCCTCGTATTTTTGGATCTGAAGAGTTTTTTCCACTTAATGTAGATTTTACGCCAGTTCAGAATTTGAGTGCTACGGGTCTTAATGGCGATGTTTTGTATATGCATGCGGATGCATCTTGTGATCATCATGTAGTACGCTGGAGTGTTAGCACTCAGTCATACTTACCATCAGTTTTTATGGGGATAAATACTCCTGTAGATACCTCATATAGCTCGATCCAAAATCAGTTTTATGTATTGAATAACAGAACTGATGATTTTTACTTAAGGGTTGTTGATTTTGATGAGGTTCCCCCCGCTCGAAGCGGTGTTGGAGGGTTTACAGCATTTGATGGGCAGGGAAGCCAAGTTTTGGCAACTGATAATTACGTTGTTCTAAGTTATAGTGATGTTGATAATAAGCCTCGATTGGCGATTATCTCTGCCACTACAGGTTTGTTACTGTCAGATGAATCAAACGACGGGGAGTTGTGGGATGTTGCTACTTGGGATTCAGGTACCAGAAGGATGTACTATGTCTCATTTGAGGGGCTTTTTTATCGGGAATTAAATGCGGACGGGACGCTTGCAGCTGCTTTACCTCAAAAATCACCCCACTACGGAGTTACGCAAGAAGCTTCTACTAATGCAGAGATTGTTGTAAGTGATGACGGCGCATTGTTGATGATTAATGGTAGCCTTTACGTTACAGATACTTTGATTCAGGTTGATGCGATAGGAGAAGATGAGTTTGGGCGTAAGTCGGATTTGTTTGTATGGAATGGCGCAAACCTTTACTCTTCTATTTCAAACGAGATATCCCCCTTGGGGCTATGGACGCTAAATATCGGGGCAGATAATCACTTTGGTGAAGATGTATCTGCAGTCAACTTGAATGGAACGAATGCTTTGCTCTTACCTGTTATGGTTGGAGGTTCGTTTGCGCCGTTGACTGTCACGGTAGGAAGTACAGGAGTCCTTACTTATCGAACACATGGAGCGAGCCCTACAAGTACTTCTTTGGGCGGTAGTGGCAATGCTGGAGCGGGTAGTAATACTGGAGGAGGTAGTGATGCTGGAGGAGGTAGTGATGGAGCAGGTAATTCACAACCAGCCGAACCTATTGGTGGGTCCGGTGGTGGTAGCATTGATTATATGTATCTTCTGCTTCTAGCTCTCGGCTTTACAATAAAGCGACGAAAGCTAAACTAGTTTCTCATTATTAAAAAAGGCGCATTTATCGCGCCTTTTTTAATAATGGTTTTAAAAACTTCCCAGTATAAGACCCTTTCTTTTTTGTAATATCCTCGGGTGTACCCGTCGCAATAATTAGACCTCCGCCACTGCCTCCCTCTGGGCCTAAGTCAACAACCCAGTCTGCTGTTTTCACTACATCTAAATTATGTTCGATGATAACTACGGTGTTTCCTTTGTCTCGCAGTCTATGTAGCACCACGAGCAGCTGTTGAATATCATGAAAGTGTAACCCGGTGGTAGGTTCGTCCAATATGTAAAGTGTATGGCCAGTATCACGTTTAGATAACTCTTTTGCTAGTTTTACTCTCTGAGCTTCACCACCGGATAATGTTGTCGCAGCTTGACCTAGGCCAATGTAAGAAAGCCCAACATCAATGAGTGTCTGAAGTTTTCGTGCAATGGCTGGGATGTTATCAAAAAACTCCCGAGCATCCTCGACGGTCATGCTTAGAGTTTCATGAATGTTTAGGCCTTTATACTTTATGTCCAATGTTTCTCTGTTATAACGTTTGGCTTTGCAGACATCACAGGGTACATAGATATCTGGCAGAAAATGCATTTCAACTTTAATAAGCCCGTCACCTTGACATGCCTCGCAGCGACCGCCTTTAACGTTAAAGCTAAAGCGACCAGGTTTGTAACCCCTGGCGCGAGCTTCAGGTGTACCCGCAAAGAGTTCCCGTATAGGAGTGAATATGCCAGTGTAGGTCGCAGGGTTTGAGCGTGGTGTTCGCCCAATAGGGCTTTGATCTATATCGACTACCTTGTCTAGTTGGTCTAGGCCTGTGATCGAAGTGTGTGCCTCTGCCTTTAATGTAGTCGCCCCATTTAAGACGGTGGCGGCAAGGGGGTAAAGTGTGCTGTTAATTAGTGTTGATTTGCCAGATCCAGAAACACCGGTTACACAGGTCATCAAGCCAAGTGGAATGTTAAGGTTAACATCTTGTAAATTGTTTCCATTAGCGCCGGTGATTGATAGCTGTTTATCTGAGTCATTGCTTATTCGCTCTTTAGGAATCGCTATCGACTTTGTGCCTTTTAGATACTGTCCAGTAAGAGACTTACGACATTTCATTATGTCCTCAACGGAGCCTGACTTTAGAATTTCACCACCGTGTACTCCTGCTCCAGGACCGATATCAATAACAAAATCCGCTTTGCGGATGGCATCTTCGTCATGCTCAACAACGATAACGGTATTACCCATATCCCGCAGCCTTGTTAGCGTTTTTAATAATCGTGCGTTATCCCGTTGATGTAAACCGATAGACGGTTCATCAAGTACATACATAACGCCCATTAATCCTGCGCCAATTTGACTGGCTAAACGAATGCGTTGTGCTTCCCCTCCAGAAAGAGTTTCTGCTTTTCGATTAAGTGTTAGGTATTCAAGCCCGACGTTGGTCAAAAATAGAAGGCGTTCACGAACTTCTTTCAGGATTTTTTCTGCTATATCGCCTTTTTTACCCTTGAGGTGTAATCCTGAGAAGTAGGTCAATGCTTCTCCAACAGGAAGTTGTACAACGTCAGGCAAGTTGTGATTATCAATAAAAACATTACGTGCGGGTTTGTTTAGACGAGAACCTCCGCAATCAAAGCATGATGACGTTGTTAGATATTTCGCAAGCTCTTCTCTCACTGCATTCGACTCGGTATCTCGATAACGGCGTTGCATATTGGGAATGATGCCTTCAAATGGGTGGTTTCGTGTTGTGACATCGCCTCTGTCATTTAAGTAACAAAAAGCGACTGATTCTTTTCCACTCCCATTAAGAATGGCATTTTTTACCTTTTTTGATAATTTTTTGAACGGTTTCTCAATATCAAATGAATAGTGCTCGGCGAGAGAGGTAAGCATTTGGTAGTAATAGATATTGCGTTTCTCCCAGCCTCTAATCGCACCTTCAGATAAACTTAGATCAGGAGAGGTGACCACTGCTTCTTCATTAAAAATCTGTGTGGCTCCGATACCGTCACAAGTGGTACAGGCCCCGGCTGGATTGTTAAAGGAAAAAATCCTAGGTTCTAATTCACTTAAGCTGTAGTTGCAAATTGGGCAAGCAAATTTCGCAGAAAAAAGTTGAGAATCATTTTCGTTGTCCATGTTAACGATTAGCGCGGAGCCATCAGCCAAAGCAAGTGCGGATTCGATAGATTCAGCAAGTCGAATCTCAATACCTTCCTTAAGTTTGATTCGGTCAACAACAACGTCAATAGTATGTTTTTTGTTTTTTTCCAGCGCAGGTGCCTGATCAAGTTCAACGATAATTCCGTTAATTCTTGCTCGTATAAACCCTTCGCTTTTTAATTCTTCGATTAGATGTAAGTGCTCTCCCTTTTTTTCTTTCACTACGGGGGCGAGAACCATGAGTTTTGTTGCCGTCGGGTGCTCAAGTACGGCATCAACCATCTGGCTGACAGTTTGGGCTTCTAGGGGTTCTCCGTGTTCGGGACAGGTTGGGGTGCCGACACGCGCAAACAATAACCGTAGATAATCGTAAATTTCAGTAATTGTACCTACTGTTGAACGAGGGTTGTGCGAAGTGCTTTTTTGTTCAATGGATATGGCAGGTGACAGCCCTTCAATGTGATCAATGTCGGGTTTTTCCATTAATGACAGAAACTGTCGAGCATACGTTGACAGTGATTCAACGTAACGGCGTTGCCCTTCTGCATATAAAGTATCAAACGCCAGAGATGACTTGCCCGAACCTGATAAACCAGTGATAACGATAAATTTATCTCTAGGTATATCGATATCGATATTTTTAAGGTTGTGGGTGCGAGCACCGCGAACAATGATTTTATCCATGATTTAGTGCCATAGGTATAAAAGCAAAGAGTATATATTTATACAGGGGTTTGATGCTACTGTTTGTTTTTGTAGAACTGGCTGGTACCGAAAGCCGGTGATTGAATGTGTACTTTCATTGGGCTAATGGTGTTAAAATCGCCGCGGTTAATTTTTGTCTATTACTGTTACAGAGGTTGCTCTGCATGAGCCCCATTGAAATACGAGCAACACTGTCGCTGGCGGGGTTGTTTTCTTTACGGATGCTTGGCTTATTTATGATTTTGCCAGTATTTGCAATTTATGGTGCTGATTTTGAAGGGTCAACAGCATTATTGGCAGGTGTCGCCATAGGAGCTTATGGTTTAACACAGGCTGTATTGCAGATTCCTTTTGGGCTTTTGTCCGATAGAGTGGGTAGAAAGCCCATTATTGTTGTCGGCTTGATACTATTTTGCATTGGTAGTGTTGTTGCGGCTACATCGGAGTCTATTTATGGGGTGATTGCTGGTCGAGCACTTCAAGGGGCGGGGGCGATAGGCAGTACGGTAATGGCGTTGCTGTCAGATCTAACGACCGATGATAATCGCACAAAAGCCATGGCGAGTGTTGGTGCTAGTATCGGTGTTTCATTTTCAATAGCATTAATAGTAGGCCCCATATTGGCCGCCTTTGCTGGATTGTCGGGAATCTTTTGGCTGACGGCAGGTTTAGCTATTTTGGGCGTGTTTGTCGCCATTTTTGTTGTGCCTGCACCTCCAGCGACACAAGTGCACAGAGATAGTCGTCCTGTTATCGGTCAGTTTTGGGAAGTGGCTAGAAGCAAAGAGTTGTTTCGTTTAAATATAGGTGTGTTTTTGCTGCACTTGTTTATGACTGCGTGTTTTGTGGTTGTTCCTTTGCTGTTGCTGAATACTATTAAATTACCTCATGGCCAACATTGGATGGTGTATTTTCCCATTTTAGTTGTCTCGTTTATTGCAATGGTACCTTTAATGATTGTTGCTGAAAGTCGACGAAAAATCAGAGAGGTTTTTTTGTTGGCGATAGGGATGCTGGTGCTATCTTTGCTAATGCTTTCCTTTTGGCATAGTACGCTAGTAGGGCTGTGTGCAGGGTTGTTTGTGTTTTTTTGGGCTTTTAATTTATTGGAAGCAATGTTGCCTTCCATGGTGAGCAAAATATCACCAGCGGGAAGCAAGGGTACCTCCATGGGGGCCTACTCAAGTAGTCAGTTTTTAGGGGCGTTCTTTGGTGGCATGGGGGGTGGTTTTGTTTACGGCCAGATTGGGCTAAACAGTGTTTTCTTAATTTGCAGTGTGTTAGCCTTGTTATGGTTTGTGATTGCTTTTGGGATGAAGCAGCCTAGGTTTTTACACAGTTATCGTGTTGAGTTAAATGATGCTTGGCTGAATGATGACGAACTTATTCAACGCCTTTTAGATGTTGAGGGTGTTGAAGAAGCTATTATTGCTACTGATGAGAATGCTGCGTATTTAAAAGTAGATAAAAACTGCTTAGATGACGGGCACTTGCACCGTATATCCAATGCCGCTTGCTAGAACTAATACAAATAGCCACAAGAATTGATTAATATAGGCGGTATTGACCGCATTAAAACAGAGGAATAAAGCATGGCCAGAAAAGGCATCAATAAAGTTATTGTCCTTGGTAATTTAGGGCAAGATCCAGAAACACGTTATATGCCTAATGGTAATGCAGTAACGAATATTAGCATTGCGACAAGTGAGACTTGGCAGGATAAGCAGTCAGGTCAAAATCAAGAGCGTACAGAGTGGCATCGTGTTGTGTTTTTTAATCGCTTAGCGGAGATCGCTGGCGAGTACTTGCGAAAAGGCTCTAAGGTTTATGTGGAAGGCTCTTTAAGAACGAATAAGTGGCAGGATCAAAGTGGAAATGATCGTTATACCACTGAAATTGTTGCTAGTGAGATGCAAATGCTTGATAGCCGTGGTGATAATCAGCAGGGCCAAAATGGTGGTGCGGGAGGTTATGCACAGATGCCTGAAGCCGGACAGCAACAAGCGCCTCGGCAGGCTCCAGCTCAACAAGCACCTAGGCAGGCCCCGGCTCAACAAGCACCCCGACAGGCTCCGGCCCCGCAATACTCACAGCCTGCACAACAACCTGTGCAACAGCCGAGTGCGCCATCACCTGCAAGCTCAGAATTTGAAGATGACATTCCTTTTTAGGGGTCACCTAAGATACATAAGTAAAGAATTGCAACTAAGCCCCTGTTATCAGGGGCTTTTTTCTTTTTTCTCTTTTAAAGTAATGCGAAGATTACTCTTTTGTTAGTTTCTGGGCACTGCTTATGCGTACTTTGTGAGTAATGCTCCTGATAGTGTTGTCATAACTAGTTCTTATCCATTTCTTAGGTGATTTGGGTGGTTTTTCAATATATTGGGCATATTTTTCATAAAATTTGGTCTATGAGACATGGAAACCTGATATTTTTTAGGAAGTTGGCATACAATGATTAGAGTTAACTCTAAGAAGGCACTTGTATGCCTTGTAAATTGTAACAACGCCAAATTGAAATAGGGTGTCAATGAAAGTTCGAAGTTACATAGCTGTAGGGGTCATCTCCTTTCTGATGTTTGTCGTTGCTTTGTTTCCAGCCAATTTGGTTTGGAACTCGGTTGCTTCTTCTGTGGCGAGTGTTGTGCCAGGGAAAGTGCAAACCGTAGGTGGAACAATTTGGGATGGTTTTATTGTTGTGGACCTTCGTATAGGAAGCATTAAGGGTTTACATCTAGCAAAATGGCAGGTGCACCCTTTGAATCTTCTGCTTGGGGAAGTCTCCTTAGATTTGATGGTTGAAAGTGAAGGATTGAGAGCGTCTGGCGATGTTTACATTGGATTGTTAGGGAAGGGGATTCAGGATCTTACTGGTCAGATATCTGCCTCTGTGGCTAAGCCCATCTTGAAGCAGTTTGATGCAAGTGCTGAAGGTAGCTTGAATTTTGACGGTTTAACGGTAGCAATGTCAGGAGATGAGATTTCTGATGCATCCGGAGTAATTAGTTGGGATGGAGGGAAGGTAAGTTATCGCTCAGGAAGGTCTACTCAAACGGTTGATTTTCCCGCCGTAGTTGGGACTTTGACGGAGAGTGAGGGAAGCCTGAATCTATCCTTAATCGAAATGAAAGGTAAAAAAGCATTAGGGGAAGCAATGTTGCGCCCTGATGGTATTGGTGGTGTCAAAGTGTTGCAGCGAGCGATGACATTGGCGGGCTTTTCATCTTCGCCCGGAGATGATGATAAGGTGCTCTTTAATATTCAGAGGCCCTTGTTTTAATATAGTACTGCCAATGAAAACGTTGGTAATGAGTAAGTGGGAAGTACAAACAAATTGCAGGTTTTTACAAAATAAAACAGACCCTGATGCGATGAACAGGGATACTTAACATTATAGTGTTTATCTGAAAGTAGGAGTGAATTGTGGCCGCAGAAGCTGCTTCCACTAACAAATCGTTGGATCGTCTTGCTACATGGGTATGTGTTGGCTTGGTGCTTGCCATTAGTTATGTTTTAGTGAAAATTATATTTTTTACTCTAGACCCACAAGTGTCTGCGATAGTACCGAGTATATATGGCGATACTAATCAAGTTGGAGTGGTTGCAAAGCGGCCTGCTGATAAGACTTCTGTGGATCCCAGTGCGATCCCGTTGTGGAATCTATTCGGTAAAGTAGGTGTGCAAAAGAAAACAACTACTGTGGAAGATGTAGTCGCGCCAACAACTCGTTTGAAACTCGTGTTGATGGGAGTGTTTGCTCATAAAGATGAGGATAGGTCTACCGCCATTATCTCTGAGCAGCGTAAACCTGGAAAACTATTTCATATTGGCGATAAAGTGCCAGGGAATGCAACGTTGGCTGCAGTATATGAAGATAGAGTCTTGCTTAATACCCGAGGTAAATTGGAGACGCTGTACTTTTCAAAGACAAAGACGGCAAGCAAGTCATCGCGCTCTTCTAGTTCAAAGAGTTCCCGTTCGTCAAAGTCTACACGGTCGTCTCGTACTTCTCGCTCATCGGGTGCAAATAAGGCGTCAGGGATTTCGAAAATGATGCGCGGGGGGCCTTCATCACCAGGGCAGATAGCTTCGATTATCGGAGAAGAGTTAGGCCAGAATGCCGTTGGCGCCCTAAAAGAACTGGGGTTAGAGCAGAATAATGGGAATGGTTATAAAATCAGCAATGGTAGTAATCCGTTGTTTTCGGCTTTAGGTGTTAAGCCGGGAGATGTTATTTTATCAGTTAACGGTATGTCGATAGGTGATCCAGAAACAGACATCAAGGCGATACCGGAAGCTCTGGAAGGTACTGGTGGTAGTTGTACTATTGATATTCAACAATCGAGTGGTCGTCAGTTCAGTCAAACGTTCCCATGTGGTGGGTTATAGTGGGTTGTGTAATGAGCGGTAAGGTTATGATGAACATGACAAGCGTTTTGGACAGTGGAAATAAGCGAATGAGAAAAATAATCACAACATATCGTATTTTGATGGTCCTCTGCATTGGATTGATGTTTGCCCCGTTGAGCTATGCTGAAGAGCAAGATACGTGGAAGGTCAATATGAAAGAGGCGGATATCCGTAATTTCATAGAGCAGATATCTGATATCACAGGGTATAGCTTTGTTGTGGACATGCGAGTTAAAGGTAAGGTAACGGTTGTTTCTCATGCTGATATGACAGCCGATGAAATATTTTCAATGTTCCAGTCTGTACTTCGTGTGCACGGTTATGCGTCTATTAAATCTGGATCCATATACAAAATTGTTCCGACTCAGGGTGCTAAGCAGGATAACTTGCCGCTTGCTGGTGGTGGCGATCGTTCAGAACGTATGATTACTCGGGTAATTTCGGTAGAAAATACCAATGCAGTTGAATTAGTTCCTATTTTACGCCCGATGGTGCCGCAATACGGGCACCTTGCTGCTGTAACCTCTGCCAATGCGTTGATCATCAGTGATCATGCTTCCAATATTAACCGTATTATGAATATCGTCAAGCGCATTGATAGTGCTGAGAGTGAAGAGATAGAAGTTGTGCAGTTAACCCATGCTTGGGTAACCGATGTTGTAAAACTATTGGAAGAGCTTACTCCAGTAGAAACAGGGGGAAAGAAGCGTGGTAAGTCTAGTGGAGCAGCGCGAGTTCGAGTTGTTGCGGAAGAGCGAACAAATCGTCTGATTCTTCGTGGTGAGAAATCAGCTCGTGCGCGTGTTAAAGGACTTATTAAAGACCTGGACCAGCCCGTTGAAGCTCGAGGGTCTACCCAGGTTATTTATTTACGTCACGCGGATGCAACAAAAATTGCAGAGATATTAAGGGGTGTTGTAACCGGAAAAGCGGTATCTCTCAATAAATCTAAACCGAGTACAAGTCGCGGACGAACGACAACAACGTCTCGCTCGTCGTCCTCATCTAGCGGTACAAATGCTAACGGGATCACTATTCAGCCAGATGAAACGTTAAATGCATTGGTGATAAAAGCAGATCCATCCGATATGGCTGAGATTCGTAGTATTATTGACCAGCTTGACGTACGGCGAGCACAGGTATTGATAGAAGCTGCAATCATTGAAATTACCGGTACGGTAGGTAAAGGCTTTGGTGTTCAGTGGGGTGCTGTTGACGATCAAAGCCTGATTGGTGGCGTAAACTTTGGCAATGTTGGTAATAGCCTTAACTCAATTATTGCTGCGGCAACTGACTCAGCGTCTGGGGCGGCTACGGGGTTGGCGAGTGGTATTACGCTTGGAGGTGGTAAGGTTGGCAGCGAGGGGAAAGTTGAGTTTGCAATGATTCTTCAAGCAATTAGTAGTGCGACTAATACTAATTTACTCTCTACTCCAAGTATTATGACGCTGGATAATGAGGAAGCATCGATCATTGTTGGTGAGAATGTTCCTTTCGTGACCGGCAGTCAACTAAGCTCCAGTGGAGATAACCCATTTCAAACAATAGAACGTAAGGATGTCGGTTTAACACTGAAGATAACCCCGCAGGTAAGTGCAGGGAGTACCATTCGTCTGCAGGTAGAGCAGGAGACATCTAACGTGACGGCCACGGCAGAATCTATTAATGCCACCGATGTAGTTACCGCTAAGCGAGAAATCAAAACAACGGTACTTGCAAATGATGGGCAGATCATAGTGCTTGGTGGATTGATGAGAGAGGATATTGAGACCAGTGAAAGTAAGGTGCCGTTATTGGGGGATATTCCGTTATTAGGTGTGCTATTTAGAAGTACTCAGAGAAAACATGTTAAACGAAATCTTGTCGTATTGTTGCACCCTACAATCATCCGAAATGCGGAACGTGCTGATGCAGTAACTGCGCGTTATTACGCGCGAGCTAAAACAGTCCAGTTGGAGCTAGATGATGTCGGCAACTTAACTGCTATCGGGGAAGATATTTACCCAGATGAAGTGAAATCTCTGATAGAACAGGGTTTGAAAACATACAAGCGTTCTGGGGGGGCTACAGAATAAGAGCAGCTTGTATTAGGAGATACGGAAACGAAAAAGGAGCCAAATGGCTCCTTTTTTTATGGGTAGAATAAAGATGTTGTAAACGTAATTGATGTAGACCACTATCAAGGTAGTAAAGCCTTGAGGGAAAGGTTTTGCCTTAATGAGATGTATCACAAGATACCCGGAGGGCATATGACAAAAGTATTGATTGTAGGGGCCGGTGCCGTAGGGCAAGTGTATGGTCATTATTTACAACGAGGCGGGGCAGAGGTCTCCTTTTTCGTGAAGCAGAAATATAAAGAAGCATGTGAACAGGGTTTTTCTTTGTATCGAAGCCGTAGGGTTGGTTTATCAGAACCTGAGCGCTTTAAGGCAGAGTCTATCTTGACCTCTTATGATGAAGTTGCGGATAACCAGTGGGACCAAGTTTGGATTGCTATTGCTTCAACTGATTTGCGTGGGGAATGGTTAGATGCACTCAAGAATGCGATAGGTACAGCAACGTTAGTGATGTTGCAGCCCGACTTAGATGATAGAGACTATGTCTTAGAAATATTTCCATCTGAGCAGTTGGTGTATGGGTTGGCAAATTTTTTAAGTTATCAAACGCCGTTGCCTGACATGCCTAGTCACCATCGTGATTATGATAAAAAAGGCGTGGCCTATTTGTTATTACCGATGATGTCAGGGGAGTTTTCTGGGAATCCAGAGAGGTTGCCTGGTATTTTGGATGCGCTTGCGGACGGCCGTTTTCCCGTAAAAATACAACAAAATGTCCCTCGTATTTATGCTGACCGATCTGCGATGATGATTCCACTTATTGCATTGTTAGAAGTTAATACGTGGTCAATTGAACGGCTTCGTAATAGTGAATTATTGGATACCAGTGTCGACGCAGTACAAGAAGCGTTAAGTGTTGTTGCTGCTAAATTTCATCGCCCACTTAATTTAACCGAAAGGTATTTTAGCGCTGGGTGGTTAAAAGTGGGGCTTCCGTTTATTCGTTGGTTGGCTCCTATGGATGTAGAATCTTTTTTGAAATACCAATTTCAAAAAACCTCAGGACAAACCCGGTTTATGTTGCAGCATTTTATCGTGCAAGGGGAAAAAGAAGGTAAAAATGTTTCGTCACTACGCACCTTGTTGGAGCGCTTGCCAGTAACACCAGAACACGATGATTTTGACTCTGTGCCAGCAGTGTAATATTTTAATATACGTTGAGGGACGGCAGGTCTAGGGCGTCACTTTGATCATGAAGCTCTGCGAGAAACTGCTGCCAATAGTTTTCAGTATTAAACCATGGAAAGCAAAGTGGAAACGCTGGGTCAGACCAGCGTTTTGCTAGCCAGCCTGCATAGTGAATAATTCGTAATGTGCGCAAAGGCTCGACAAGTTGCAGTTCTGATAAATTAAAATCATGAAATTCACGATAGCCTTCTATGATTTCACTTATTTGTTGGCTTTGGTTTTGCCTATCCCCTGATAATAACATCCATAAATCTTGCACTGCCGGCGCTGTTCTACAGTCATCAAAATCTACAAACCATGGTCCTGTATCTCTGTTCCATAGGATGTTCCCAACGTGACAGTCTCCGTGGCTACGTATCCACGCTAGGTTGTCGGCTTGTGCAAAGGCACTTTTACATTTTGCACTTAGTTGCTCAATAATACGTTCAAATTCTTTGGTTTGGTAAGAGGGGATAAACCCCTGTTCTAATAGCAGTGTTGCAGGTTCAATCCCATAGCTTTCAACGGATATACTAGGTCTATGTTGAAAGGATTTAGCGCTTCCTGCTTTATGGATACGGCCAATTAATCGACCGAGGCGGTATATTTGGTCAAAGTCGTCGGGTTCTGGTGCTTGGCCTCCTTGGCGGGGGAATATGGAGAATCGATACCCAGAAAATTGATGTAAGGTATTTCCATTATCATCTTTTGTTGGGGGGATAACGGGCAGATCGGTGTCTGCAAGTAATTGGGCAAACTGGTGCTCTTCAGTGATTTGTTCGTCAGTCCAGCGAAGAGGGCGATAGAATTTCGCGATTATAGGGGGGTGTTCATCAATACCCACTTGGTAAACGCGATTCTCATAGCTGTTTAGCGCGAATACACGGGCGTCAGAAATCAAGCCTAAGGATTCGATTGCTTGTATTACAATATCGGGCGTTAAATTGTCGTAGTTAGATTCAAGCATAAAGCATCCATTTTGATGTTGCGATTAATGCTTTTAGATCGCAACGTCAGATAAGTAAGTCAGATAAAGATGTCAAATGTAATAATCAATCTGCCTCAATAATGATCGCGATCATATCACAGAAATCACGGAGTCCTTGCAAGGGCCCAAACAATCACATCTTGGACGCCAGCTTCAAGAAGTAGCTTTGACAATGTATTGGCCGTAGCACCGGTTGTAACAACATCATCAACAATAGCAACGCGATAATAATTAGGTAGCGAGGAGGCGCCCGTTTTTGTGATTGAAAAGACATTTGCCAAATTAATAAGGCGCTCTGATGCAGAGAGAGCTTTTTGTTGTTCTGAATGGTTGCGCTTGGAAATGAAGTTTGATGCAGAAGGTATAGAAAGCTGGTTGGACAATGTCTTGGCGATAATTTGTGTAGGGTTATATCCTCGTCGATTAATGCTCTTGCGGTGAGAAGGAACGGGTATGATCAGCTCGGGAGGGTTGTTTTGGATTGAACTATCGTTTGAAAGTGAATAGGCGAGTAATTGCCCTAACGCTTTCCCCATCGGTGGGTTTTGTTTGTCTTTGAACTTAGTGATGAGGCGGTTAATTGGGAATTGGTAGCAAAATGCCGTTCTTGTTGTGCTAAAAAAAGGGCTGGAACTTAGACATTGTCCGCAAACATCCTGTTGGTCGTTTATTGTTGGGAGCGGCAATGCACATTGGTTACAATATTGTCTGTTCCAAGGTAAATCTTCTAAGCAGTGCTTGCATATATTTGAAATATAAGCATTTTTTAGTCGGCAGAGCATGCATTTCGACATGGGTTAAATATCTGTTTTGGTTGTTTTTTGTTCCGCTGTAAACCGGGTGGCTTTCGGCTGGTTGACACGCAGTGCCTATCACGTATGATTGGCGCAATAATGCGACTCATCGTTCACGAGCTGGTGAGTCATTGAAGATAGGTCTCATATATAGACCTAATCATATTAAGAAAAAGTGGAAAAATAACGCTTTTATTTGTCTTTAACGGAGTTGCTATGAATCAGCCAATGGCTATTAATCCCGCTGCAGAAATTCGCCATGACTGGAGCTTAAAAGAATTAGAAGCATTATTTGAACTACCTTTTAGTGATCTAA
>MAAC01011402.1_pt1 | contig 21968 bp, 24 predicted proteins | sample 1115981 | NCBI WGS metagenome assembly MAAC01 (sample SAMN04961126, study PRJNA320927) | seawater metagenome | isolation source: sample BD02T64 sea water enriched with oil for 64 days | place: USA:Gulf of Mexico | collected 2013-07-27
TGGCTAAATATTGAAATGAGCAGTGGCAACACTGCGGACCTACACAAGATAGCCGTGGCGGTGGCGCAGTTGTTAGCCGGGCAGTTGTGGCAGTTTGAATTCGAGGGTCGCGAGTTTCACCTGCAGCTAAACCGGCAACAAGCCAGTATAAGTGCCAACACAGTATTACAGCAGCGTCTGGAGTCAGAACAGCAAGATGATTTTGCCTGCCAGTACGAAGATGACGACTATGATGATGAATACAGCGACGATTATCAGGAACTAACAGAGACTGAGTCTGGACTAGTGTCCAGTTGTGGCCTGGAAGATTTTCAGCAGTTGTTAATGGCCTGGATTAGCTACCTAGAAGTTAAAAGATAATGCCGACACAGACGGGGGATAACACAATGCAAAATATATATTTAAGCAGTAGCAAAGCTGCGACAAAAAAAGCTAAAAAACATTTTTTTAAGCACAATATTTGGCGTTGGATTAACACAGCAGGTCCTTTAGTTGTTCTGGCATTGCTTATCTTAGGCTCTGCTTTTGAACTGATCTACTGGAAAAACATCCTCTGGCTGCTGGTCTACTAGTCGCTATAATCGATTGCCTCACGCCTTTACAGCTCACACTCTATAACTGATCTTTTTTAAATCTTGTCTTTGACAGTGGTTATTATGCAATAGCCAATGACTGTGGTAACCGACAAGGGCTTTAACGGTTTGCTAGCAGTGTTTAGAGATACAGTTATTTATATTGTTTGATTCTATGCCTTGGCTTCCTAGACCTAAGAGCAGCCTTACCAGAACAGACTTAAAATCAGTACAGTACTGCTAAAACTGTGCTGTAGATTGAGATTGTAGATAACATGATCACTCGTTTTAAATCCTTTTGTTGCAACTAATAATTTGAAAACATGTGATATTATGCTTTGTAAAATAGGGATGTCCCTAGACATTTACGTTGTAGGAAAAGGTAAGTAGTGATGATGAATACCAAAATATACAAAGCCGTTCATGGCCTGGCTGAAAAGCTAATGGAGGCTGCCAGTAACGAAGATGTAGAGCAGTTCAATTTGCTCTATGCAGAGTTAAAGGCTATTTGTGTCGACAACGAAAATACTGATAAAGATCACCCGGTACAATGGGAAACTCTTGCAGATTTTACAGAAGAGTTAGAAGACGCTGTGGCGGGTTACGAAAAAGCCCTGGAAAAATCCATCGCTATTAATTCGAAAGATCATATGTCATCAATCGCATTTTCTATGGCGACATTACAAATCGAACTAGGTCAGACCGACGCAGCTATCAAAAACCTGCAAAATGCAAAAATCAGCGCTAATAAAATTGAAGATAAAGGATTTAAAATAGAGATAGATAAGTTGCTTGCAAAAATGTTAGCGGATTAGGTTCTGTTTTTCTATGCATAAAAAAATCCTTACGACTTACGACTCGCTACTTACCCCTCTTCCTGCCGACTGGAAAAATACTGCCCCGGTGTTTTCCCCAGTGCTTTTTTAAACATACTGATAAAGGCGCTCTGGCTCTGGTAACCCAGATCTAACGCTATATTGGCCACAGCCTCTCCCTGGGCAATACGCTGCAGGGCATTCAACAAGATTGCCTGTTGTCGCCACTGACTGTAGGTCATCCCGGTCTCTTCACTGAACTTCCGGGCTAAAGTGCGGCTGCTGATCCCCAGCGTCTGCTGCCAGTGCTGCATACTGAAATGTTGCTCGGGTCGGGCACTGAGGGCGCCGGTAATTTTCAACAGAGTGTCGCTGCGCGGTTGCGGTAAGTGCAATGGCATTTCTTCGCTGAGGTGCAGCTGGTCGAGAAATACATCTACCAGTCGACCGTCGGCGCCCTGCTCATCGTAGAGTGGTTGCAACCCGGCCAGTGCAATAATGAGCTCTCTTAATAAGCTGGAGACATTGATTACCTGACAGCTCGTTGGCAAGTGCAAGGCGGCTTGCGGGGCGATATAGACGTTGCGCATCTTCACTGTGTGGATCACTTTTATATCGTGTTCAATATGCGCCGGGAGCCATACTGCTCGCTGAGGAGGGACTATCCAAGTGCCCGCACCTTTAGCGCTGGCTTTAACTAACCCCTCAGTGAGAAATAACAACTGCCCCCAGGCGTGACTATGCATAGGAACGTATTCTGAGGAATCCCCGACGGAGCTACGCACTAAGATACGCCTGGGGATATCTTCAGCGGCTTGCAGCGGTTTGCCCTGCATGCTGGTCCAGTGATCGGGTATTTGGATGATATTTGTCTTGTTTGCGTTATTTATTGTCATACTAGTCTATATACGCCAATTGCAACTACATTTAAAGTAGATTCTCGATTTAACTAAGGTGTCATTACCTTTCTTTAATGAGTTTGGAGTAAAAAATGCAGAGTTTGCGACGTCCGGAAATATTACTGTATTTGATGGCTGCAGCCGTTCCCATCGCCTTCGGGGTATGGCAGGCGCTGCTGAATAACTTCACTATTGAGGCGGCTAATTTTACCGGGGTGGAAATCGGAATATTGCAGTCACTGCGTGAAATTCCCGGCTTTATGGCCTTTGCGGTAGTGTTTTTGCTACTGATTCTCAGAGAGCAGACACTGGCGTTGCTGTCACTGTTGATTATGGGGTTAGGTACCGCTCTTACCGGTTACTTCCCGACGGAGATTGGTCTTTACTGTACTACAGTGCTGATGTCGCTGGGCTTTCACTACTATGAGACGGTTAACCAGTCTCTGTCACTGCAAATTTTTGCCAAACAGGAAGCGGCCTATAAAATGGGCAAGATGGTCGCCGTTGGCTCAGCCGCCAGCTTAGTGGCTTTTTCCGGCGTGTGGTTCTTTATTGAAATATTGCACTTGGAGATGAAAACCATCTATGTTATCGGGGGTGTCATCACTATGCTGATCGCCTGTTTCTGCTGGTTTTTCTTCCCTCAGTACACTGGAAAAGTTGAACAGAATAAAAAGATTAAGTTACATAAGCGCTACTGGCTGTACTATGCGTTGGTATTTATGGGTGGGGCTAGACGGCAGATATTTGTGGTGTTCTCGGGATTTTTGATGGTCGAGAAGTTCGGCTTCTCAGTATCGGAAATTGCGTTGATGTTTTTAGCCAACGGTTTACTGAACATTTTCTTTGCGCCTAAAATCGGTAAGTTGATCGGTAAGTGGGGCGAAAAACGCACTCTGACAATAGAGTATGTCGGTTTGATCTTGGTATTCAGTGCCTATGCCTTTGTCACTAGTCCGGCGATTGCTGTGTTCTTATATATTGTTGATCACTTATTATTTTCGATGGCAATTGCGCAAAAAACTTACTTCCAGAAAATCGCCGATCCCAAAGATATTGCCCAGACTGCAGGTGTGGCTTTCTCTATCAACCACTGTGCCGCGATAGTGCTACCGGCGCTGTATGGCTTGTTATGGCTGAGCTCTCCGGCGCTGGTGTTTTTAACCGGGGCGGCGATGGCGGGTGTCTCGCTAGTGCTGGCACGAATGGTGCCTCGTCAGCCAAGACCCGGTCTGGAAGTACAGTGGCGGGTAAAGGCCGCTGATACTAATGCTGCCAAAATGACTGATAATCTGTAATAATCAATATTATGGAATTACTATAAGCTGTTGTTTAAACCGCATAGTTAACAAATTGTAAGCGCTTTTATAGCGAGGGGTATGGAAAGCAATGAAAGCGGTTATGTGGATGTTCGGGGCGATGATTTCATTCAGCCTAATGGCAGTTGGCGGAAGAGAGCTAAGCGGGGAGCTGTCCATTTTCCAAACGTTGTTTATTCGCAGCGTGCTAGGGCTTATATGTCTTACCTTAGTGATAACTTTTAGCAAACAGAAAGGCCTTATTGGCACGCAAAAACTAGGCTTGCATGTGTTTCGCAATATATTTCACTTTGCCGGGCAATATGGTTGGTTTGTCGGTATAGGCTTGCTGCCAATGGCTGAAGTTTTTGCGCTGGAATTTACCACCCCGGTCTGGACGTTAATTATTGCTGCGCTTTTTCTCGGTGAAAAAATTACCCAAAGAAAAGTGATCTCAATCTGTTTTGGCCTGCTGGGGGTCTTAATCATTGTGCAACCGGGCTATGCCATTGTAGATGTAGCGTCATTGATTGTGTTGGGCGCAGCAGTAACTTTCGCAATTTCTTATTCTGCAACCAAGTACCTTTCAGCCTCTGAGAAGCCTATCTCAATACTGTTTTATATGTGTGTCATTCAATTGCCTATAGGGTTGGTCATGTCTATAGAGGGGTGGGTAACCCCAGTGGGAATTCAGTGGCTGTGGTTAAGCGTAGTAGGACTAGCCGCGCTAGCGGCTCACTATTGTACAATCAAAGCCATGCAACACGCTGAGATCACAACCATTGTTACGCTGGACTTTCTCAGGCTCCCGTTTATCGCATTACTTGGGGTTCTTTTATACGCAGAAGCGTTTGAGCTGGCCCTTCTTATCGGTGGCGCACTGATGCTATTAGGAAATTTATTTAATATAAAAGGCTTCGGCTCGCGAAAAAAAGGCCAGCAGTGACAGCGGATCTTTACGCTGTACTGAGGGGGCGTTTTAGATGCATCCCCAGACCTTATTTCACAATGCCTGTTTAATCACCGCTATTAAATGATCTACTCCCAGAAAAGTACCCTCTTCTAGGGGTGGCATGATGGTCAAGCGAATAAATTGCTTAAAGCGCGGCTCTAAACTAAACAGTTCACCGCTGAGAAAAGCAATTTTTTGCGGGTCGACACGCTCCAGTAACTGCTGGGCGCTTATCTGATCCGGCAGTTTAATCCACAGTGCATATCCCCCTGTAGACTGGGTTATCTGAATCTTATCTGCGAGTTTTTCCAGCAATCGTAAAGTGACAGCGGTGGTCGCAACTTTTATCTCCAGACGCCAGTTGCGCAATTGGTTTTGATACAGCGATCCCAGGTAATAGCGAGTCAGCGCTTGTTGCGGAAAATAGGAACTGCTGATCTGGCTGACGGCAAACTGGGTCATATATTCGGTTTTAAAACGCCCCGGGCAGCACCAGCCAATACGCTCCGTATCACCTAATACTTTGGAAATAGAGCTGACCATTAAACACCAACCCTGCTGATCGTAGCTTGAGATCAGGCTGGGAGGGTTGCCGACAAAGTTGAGCATAGAGTTAATGTCATCTTCGATAACCGGCGTCTGGTGTTTTGTCGCCCAGTCGGCAATCTGTTGTTTGTAGGCATCAGATAAGGTAATGCCTGTTGGATTGTGGCAATTGGGGTTAATTATCACGGCTTTTACCGCGCTATCGCGCATCACTCGCTCTAGGATTTCTGGATCGGGCCCCAGAGGTGACATGGGGACTTCCAGTGCTTTCAGTCCCAGTACCCCCAGTAAGGCAAAGTATCCGGGAAAAGCGGGTACCGGGATAGCCACAGTATCACCCGCTTTACACAGCACTCGCAGTGCATGCTCTAAAGCGTTCTGGCAACCGTTAGTTATTTGGATATCAGCGGCATTGACGTGACAATTGCGCTGCGCTAATTGCTCGCTGAGGGTTTTACGTAACTTGCTATAGCCCGAGGAGTTGTCGGTCTCGCGCTTGAGGTTTTGCATGATCGCCTGTTGAAACTGACGCTGAAAACTCATGAACATTTTACTGTCTGTGGGCACTGCCATATGAAAGTGAGGATTGCTGCCGCGATTGCCCATGACCATAGTGGTCAGCCAGCGCTTGGAGGGTTCGGCTAAGCGGCTGTCCGGGATAAAATTTTCAAACGGAGAGTTATCGGCGTCAGGTCTCTGATAGCTGACCACAAAACCGATGCGCGGCACGCTGTTGATGATACCGCTTTGCGTTAAGGTCTCTAGTGCTGAGCGAATAGTATTGATGCTGACGGCCTCTCGTTTTGCCATCTGTCGGATTGAGCCCAGTTTATGCCCTTTGGCAATTTTACCCTGCAAAATATGCCACTCAATTTTCTGTGCGATGCGCAAGTAGCTCGGCAGGTTGTTATTCTCTGTACCCATCAAATAATCCATTTATTGTATCTGTGTCTAAGGGTAGCTTAAGCTTATACTGTCAGCCGGTAAAGAAAAATCAGCCAGTTTGGCTTATTGCACAGAGGTATCAGATGTCGAATATAGAATTGCTCAGCCCATTTGTATTAGTTGCCTACACTATGTGGTCGACGCCAGGCCCCAATAACATGATGTTAGTATATTCAGGGGCTAACTTTGGTTTCAGAAAGACCTTGCCACATCTACTGGGTATTATTTTCGGCACTTGCCTGTTAAACGGTGTGGCGGTCTTAGGGCTTAAGCCGTTGATTGATGCCTACCCACAGCTGATGCTAGTGCTTAAAATTACAGGATCGCTGTGGTTGGTGATGATCGGCTGGAAAATGGCCAATGCCAGTAATACTCAGGCAGATCGCGCAGCCTCTAAGCCAATGCGTTTCATGTCAGCGGCGCTGTTCCAATTCGCCAATCCTAAAGCAATTACGGCGACCCTGGCGCTGGTCAGTTTAATTTTAGTGGCTCTGGAGTCCAATGCTGATCTGTTGTGGCTGATTATAGTGATCATCCCACCGCTAAGTTTTATCTCTATTATCCCCTGGCTCTTGGCGGGACAGGCAATTCGACGCTTTTTATCGACGGACTTGCGCTGGAAATTATTTACTCGCGGCACAGGTACACTGACCGCTTCTTGCGCTTTGTTTTTGTGGATATAGCTAACACTTAATCAGCCTGCTATTTTCTCTTGCAACAAGTGCTGGGAGCCGCTCTGAATGAGCGGCGAAAGCTATTGCGGGTCGATGGTTGTGCTATTTTCTCTTGCGGCAAGTGCTGGGAGCCGCTTTAAAATAGTCCCGAAAGCAATTGCTGAAATGATTGCTGCTTACAAAGCCGCAGGCGATGGCGATGTTAGTGATAGAGTCATCGCTTTGTAGCAACAGACGCCTGGCATAGGTCAGGCGTACCTCTAAGTAGTGTCTGGATGGAGACGTGTGTAAGTGCAGTTTGAATAAACGTTCAATTTGCCGCCTACTGGTTTTCAGATAACTCGCCATCTCCTCGATCGCTATCGGCTCTTCGATGTTGTTATTCATCAGTGCAATGACGCTGCGCAGTTTCTCGGGAAAGTCTTCGCTATCACCACTTTGCACTAATTGATCAGTGTTCCTATCACGGGATCTGTTACAGCTTAAAATTTCTTTAATGGCGCGCGCAATTTCAGGCCCCTTTAATCGTTCAACGGTTTTTAGCATCATCTCCAGAGCGGCGATGGCATCTACACAGCTTATGTGTTTTGGGGTAATGCTGAAACTGCTCTGGGTTAAGTTGACGCTACAGTGCTGCTCTTGCATCAGGGCGTGATTGTCTAAATGCAGGGCACAGGGCAAGTCGTGCAAAGTCTTTGCCTGCGCTAATGCTATAGCACCATTCCATAGACTGCCCAGCAGTAGCTGCTTGCTATCGGCTGCTTTGAGTAGTCTATCCAGCTTAGGTTGTGCATGGTAAGTACAGCGCAGGCCGCCGCAGACAATTAATATATCCAGGGCATTCTCACCGCCTAGTTCAATCTCTGAAATAGGACCATTGACGGCAATATCAATCCCCAGGTCACTTGTGACACTGGATTCTTGCAAGGCGTAACTGCTCACCGTAAAAAGACTTTTCGACTGGACTAAATTGGCGGTTATCAGTACGTCGACAGCGGCGGTAAAAGACATCATAGAGAAGTGCTGCAGTAAAATAAAACCGACTTTGATGGTCTTTGACGGGTCTGTACCTGCAGGTAAGAAAGCGCTGTTAGTATCTAGCATACTGGTGCTGAACTGTCTGGTTTTTGAGGAATTAGGCATAGTCAGTGTTTACTGCTAAAGAGTGTTAATTTTTTTTATTTATTGTTAAGCGATATGTTCGCATATTTACTAGAATAAAAACACTGAAGTCCTGAGTCTTGGAATATACAAGCAAGTTTTTATGCCCTGTGCATACAGTGCTAAAGTAGCATTGTTTTTATAAATACTTTAGGTATAAAATAGTTTCAAAATAATAGCTATAGAGGAAACGGCATGAGCTTTACAACGATAGCGGTGATTGGCGCGGGACAAATGGGCCAGGGGATAGCGCAAGTCTTTGCCACTGCAGGTTTTAAAGTCATTTTGAATGACATAGATAGCGCGGCGATAGAGCGTGGAGTTGCGACATTAAAGCGCTCGTTGGCAAAGCTGGCTGAAAAAGAGCTGTTAAATGAATCGGCGGAGCTGATCAGTGGGCGGATTAGAGGCAGCACTGACTTCAGTGCACTGACCAGTGCGCAGTTAGTGGTCGAGGCCGCCACCGAAAATGAACAGCTGAAACACAAGATATTTTCCCAATTAGACAAAATTTGCCCTCCCAGTACTATTCTGGCGACTAATACTTCTTCTATATCTATCACTCGACTGGCGGCGGCTACCGAGCGACCGGATCAGGTCATAGGTTTACATTTTATGAATCCGGTGCCGCTGATGAAGTTAATAGAAGTAATCAGGGGGTTGCAAACCAGTGACGAGACCTACCAAAGTGTGCTGCAGCTGGCAGATAAGTTGAATAAAGTCGCAGTCACTTCACAGGATCGTCCCGGCTTTATCGTCAATCGCATATTAATGCCGATGATTAACGAAGCTATTTTTACTGTGTATGAAGGTGTGGCCAGCGCCGAAGAAATTGATCAGGCGATGAAATTGGGGGCAGCTCATCCGATGGGGCCTCTGGCGTTGGCAGATTTGATAGGTTTAGACACTTGTCTGAGTATCATGCAGGTACTCTACGAAGGCTTTAGTGACAGCAAATACCGCCCTTGCCCGCTATTAAAGCAGATGGTGGATGCCGGTTATAACGGGCGCAAAAGCGGCCGTGGATTTTTTGACTACGATTGATAGTAATCTGTGAAGTACACATTCAGAGGAATAGATAATGGATCAGTTTGAGAATATATTATTAGAGAAACTGGACGGCAACCTTTATTGCCTGACGATCAACAGACCTAAAGTACTCAACGCATTAAACCAGCAGACACTGCTGGAAATGGATGCCGCGTTGCAGATAGTCGCTGATGACAGCAGCGCCCGGGTACTATTAGTCACAGGCAGTGGTGAGAAGGCTTTTGTAGCGGGAGCCGATATCTCGCAGATGCAAAATTTAACCCCCTTGCAGGCTAAGAAGTTTGGCGAGACAGCCCTGGCTGTGTTTCGTCGCTTCGAAACTTTGGACGTCCCAGTGATCGCCTTAGTTAATGGGTTTGCCTTAGGTGGCGGCTGTGAGCTGGCACTGAGCTGTGACTTTATCTTAGCCTCTGAAAATGCCAAATTGGGTCAGCCGGAAGTCTGTTTAGGCGTAACCCCTGGCTTTGGTGGCTCGCAGCGTCTGCCGAGAATCGTCGGTCGGGCGATGGCGATGGAGATGTTGGTCTCTGGAAGAATGGTGGATGCCAACGAAGCACTGCAACGGGGTTTGGTAAACCACGTTTACCCACAGGCAGAGTTGCTTGAGCAAGGCCTGAAACTAGCAGCCAAAATCTGCAAAAATGGTCCGGTAGCGGTTAAGCTGACTAAAGAGTTAGTGCAGCGCGGCCAGGATCTGGATTTGGAGAATGCCTGTGCGATGGAGAGTGACTTGTTTGGACTAAGTTTCGCCTCTGATGAACAGAGTGAGGGTATGCAGGCGTTCCTGGAAAAGCGTCAGGCTAATTTCTAGTTTTTAGCGCTATATCTGATAAGTCGCGAGCTGGTAGCTCGCGGCTCAATTGTCTGCCCTTCCCGTTTTAGCTAGCGATAATACAAGCACAGCGGTCGCCCCTCTAGCTCAACCACCTTTAACGGCATATCGTAGATATTTTCCAGTACCTGGCTCTGCATTATCATCTCTGGACAGTCCTGGTAAATTATTCTGCCCTGTTTCATGGCGATAATTTCGTCGCTGTAGCAGGCGGCAAAATTTATGTCATGCATAACCATGATAATACTCTTGTGCATTACATGTGCGGCCTGTTGCAGCCGTTTCATAATATTGACACTGTGCTTCATATCTAAATTGTTTAGCGGTTCATCTAAAAATAGATATTGGGTGTCTTGTGCTAAAACCATGGCGATAAATGCTCGCTGTCGCTGCCCACCAGATAGCTCATTGATATAGCGAAGCCGAAATGGCTGCAAATCTAAGAAGTCGATGACATTGTCTATTTTTGCTATATCAGCTGCGTTGGGTCTGCCCTGATGGTAGGGGAAGCGGCCGAAACAAATCAGATCTTCTACGGTCAATCTGGCGACTATATAGTTTTCCTGCCGCAGTACTGCCAGTTTCCTGGCAAGCTCAGGGCTTTTTATCTGGCTAATCTGTTTGCCGTTTAAAGTGACGGTTCCGCTAGTCGGTTGCTGCAAGCGGCATACCAGTGATAGCAAACTCGACTTGCCTGCACCGTTGGGGCCGATTATCGAGGTGATCCCAGCGGACTTAAAGGTCAGGTTTATGTCTTTGAGTACTTCAATGCTGCCGTACTTTAAGCACAGTTGTTGGGTTTGAATCATTTGAGTGGGTTCTGTGGCTTGGGAATCAGGTTAATGTGTTTCATCGAATTTTGTTTCTGAAAATTAACAGCAAAAAGAAAATACCGCCGACAAATTCGATGATAATGCTTAATTGACTGTTGTAGTTTAAAAAGTGCTGTAACAGCACGTCACTGCCTACCAGAGCGATAATCGCACAGCAGATAGACATAGGTATTAAGTGACGATGCCTATGACTGGCGCTGACTATATAGGCCAAATTGACGACCAGCAGACCGAAGAAAGTCACAGGCCCCACCAATGACGTAGAGAGGCCGATCAGGGTGATAACAATAATCAGCGTTACTCGACTCAGTCGGGCGTGATTAATACCCAAATTAATAGCCATGGCTTCGCCGAGTGCCAGTGCATCATATTGATGATGATGGCTGGCGACAAAGGCTCCAATACAGCCAATGACTAAAAAGGAAATCAGTAGTAAATGCGGATCTACAGCATTAAAGCTGGCGAACAGTGAGTCTTGCAATACCGTGAACTCGGTGGGATTAATCAGCCGCATCAGCAGTGAGGACAAGCTGTGAAACAGCACCCCGAACACCACACCAATCAGAATTAACAAGTACAGACTGTGGCGCTTTTTGACAAACAACCATTGAAATAAAAAGCTCGCCGCCAGCACTAACAGGGAGATTTCTATACTCCACTTCAGATAGACATTCAGCTGGGTGTACTGCATAGCGCCAAGTAAAAACACCAGCGCGGTTTGAATCAATATATACAGTGAGTCAAAACCGATAATGGCCGGGGTAATAATACGATTGTTACTTAAAGTCTGAAACAGCAGCGTCGCAGTGCTGATGGCGATGGCCACTATCAGAAAAGTCAGCAGCTTTTTAGTGCGAAACTGCAGCGTGAACTCCCAGCTGGCGGTGACATTGTAGCTCAGATACAGCAGGCAAGTGGCTAGTGCCAGCAGCGCCGCCAGACACAATCTGTAGTTGGCGGTTAGCTTGACGATTGGCAGTAGTCGACGTTTTTTGAGAGGTTCTGGAAGCTCCAATCTAGTGTGCATGACGTTTACTGCCCAGTAAGATATAGAGGAAGATACAGCTGCCTATGACACCCATCACTGTCGCTATCGGGACTTCGTAGGGGTAGTTGACGATGCGTGCCAATATGTCGCAAAACAGTACCAGAGTCGCTCCGGTCAAGGCGACTAAAGGCAGTGAACGGCGCAAATTATCCCCAACCAATAAACTGACAATGTTGGGGACCACTAAGCCTAGAAAGGGAATCACTCCCGAGTTGACCACAGAGACTGCTGTGATCAGGGCGACCAGGATCAGGCCCCAGATAAACACCAGATTGTAATTGAGTCCTAAGTTAATACTCACTTGCTTGCCAAGACCTGCCAAGGTGAGCTTGTCTGCGGTAAAGTAGGCGAGAATACTGAGCCCGGCAGCCAGCCACAAAAGCTCATAGCGACCGCGCAAAATCATCGAAAAATCTCCCTGTACCCAGACCCAGATTGACTGCAGTAACTCGGCGCGATAGGCGATAAAGGTGATAATGGCACCTATGACTCCCGCGTACATAATACCAATTAGCGGCACTAAAAAATCTGAGCGCAAAGACACTTTTCGCAGTATCAATAAAAAAATTGCAGTGCCGATAACCGACATCAGACAGGCTATTAGCAGCTTGTGAAAGACACTGGCTTGCGGGAAAAACATCAACATCAACAGCATGCCCAAAGTCGCCCACTCGACCGTACCTGTAGTGGTAGGTTCGACGAATTTGTTGCGTGCCAATTGCTGCATTATGACACCGGCAACTGCCAGCGAAGTTCCGGCTAAAATCAGTGCTGCAGTTCTCGGGATACGGGAGATCAATAATAAGTCTAGGGAGGCGGCATCCAGACTCAGCGAGCTGCTGCCGATTAATAAGCTAGTGACAGACAGTACTATCACTAGGCTCAGTGCCCAGAGGTTAAGCTTATACATTAGCGACTATTTTTTTAAGGCAGTTAAAACTTCGCTGACACTGGCGCCGACCGCGTTGACTCCACCGGCTAAAATGTACCAGTTTAAGCCGTTTAAATAGACGATTTGCTGATTTTGTGCCGCCTTAGATTTATTGATCAGTTCGTTATCCAGTAATGCTTTGGCCGCCCCAGAACCTTTGCCAATGGCCGCGTCGCGATCCAGCACAAATATCCAATCTGGGTTAGTTTTTAAAATGAATTCGAAGGAAATAGGGTCGCCGTGAGTTGCCGCTTTGATATCGGCAATGGCCGGTGTTATCGCTAAGTCATCGTGTAGCCAGCCAAATCTTGAGCCCGGCCCATAAGCGGTAATTTTGCCTCCATTGGTTAAGATAAATAGCGCATTACCGGCACTTTTGGCTAGTTGCTGAATTTCTGTCACTTGGGCGTCTATGCGGTCCAGTTTTATTTTTAGCTCGGCCTGCTTATTAAAAAGTTGTGCAATTTTATTGCTGCTAGCCTTAAACTGCTGTAAAAAGTTTGCCCCCCAAATAGTCATATCTATGGTGGGGGCCAATGCAGAGAGGTTCTTGTAAGCCTTGGCGGAGCGGGTCGCTACTATCACTAAATCTGGCTGTTGCGCAGATACTACCTCGTAGTCAGGTTCAAACAGTGAACCGGCATTGATGTATTTATCACTCTTATATTTTGCCAGTGGGCCTGAAGCAAACGCCTGAGGCAGCCCCAAAACATCAACATTTAAAGCATCTAAGGTATCTAAGCTGGCCAGGTCAAAAGTGATCACTTTAGAGGGGGTTTGAGTAAACACTTGAGTGCCTTGAGCGTGTTTGATAGTGACGTCTGCCGAACTTTGCACACCTGCCAGGGACAGGCCCAGAGAAACCAGTAATAGGTGAATTTTTTTCATTGTTGTACCTTTAATTATAGGGGTAATAACCTGTTTAGCTATCCATGACACGGTGTCTTGCGTCGTGATAAGTCTCTTCGTCTTGTCTGTGTCGCCAGTAGGGAACGCAGTACAAATAATTTTTATCAATGCACAGGGAGCGGAAATACTGACGTAGGCAGAGCACCGTTTTATGCTCGCTTGCTATCGCCACCGAAGTCTCAGGCAGTGACAGAGTGAGGCTTTTTATCAGCGGCAGTAGCACTGTTTGCGGGGTAAATGTTTGCTCTAACCAGTGCCAATTAATATTGCTTACTCGCTTGCAGTCGATAAACGGTAGACGCCCTTTAGGAAGCTCTATAACTACTCGCTCTGGCCTCTAAATTGCACATACGCATAGGTCCTGGCCCCGCCAACCCAACTTGATCCCCTTTAAGCGCCGTTTTTGCCCAAGTGCAGGCAATACCCGGATCTGCATGTAAGACAAAGTCAACGGTGAGTAAGTTGTTCGCTCTATCGTAATGGCGTATTGAATAGGTACGCGAGCTTGGCTTAAGTTCGTCAGACAGTGGTTCGGTCAGGGTGTATTGCTGTTGTTGGTCAGTCTGGCGCTGGTGGCGGTTTTTGGCGAGTAGATGCAAATTTAATTGCTGTTGCCCGGGACGTTTAAAAAATAATTTTATATGCAGTGCAGCACTGTTTTCTGGCAGTCGCTCAAGACCTGCTCCGGTTAAAATAACTCTTTGATATAACTCGCTGAGTTGAAAGCTTTGCACTACCTGTAATATATGAGCTTGCGCCATTTTTACCACTAAAATTACTATCAGCTAAGAGTAAGCGTAATGATAATGATTGGCATTAAGAATGTCTATAAGTAACGCTAATATAAGGGATTCTTTACAGCTTTGTGGATAACGCCTTGGCTGAAGCTTACAAGGGCAGAAACTGGAGGTGGTAAACCCCACGCAAGCGGTGGGGTAGGAATGTGCTGTTTGTTACTTTATCTGCGCGAGTATCTGGGTTAAACGCTCTTTATTCATCACGAACTTTTCGCTGTAAGTCGTCGCCTTTGCCTGGATATCTGCTAAGTTGGTGGGTGCCCCTGCCACAATAACTCCAACCATGGCCATGATCGCATGTGGGTTACACTGCACTACATAGACGCCTTCCTTGTCGACAGTGAAAGTCACTGGCTTACTTAACTCACCTTTAAAGCTGGCGGAGCCATCCGGGGCTAATCCGGAGACAGTCTCAGCGTTGTGGCCCATATCTTTAGGTACGAATGTTACAGTATCACCTACCTCAACATTGAGCAGTGCCGGTTCAAACACCATTACACCGGTTGCATTGCCATTGAGCATTTGTACAGTGTGCTCTGCTGCAAAGACTGTGGTTGCAAGGCTTGCGGTCAAACAGGATACTAAAACACCCGCTAGAAATTTCTTCTTCATTTAGATACTCCAGTTAATTTTTTGGGTCTATTAAAAGTCAGTTAAGGATCGACTACTCTGATTGAAATCAACAATTTAATCAATGGCTATTCTAAATTGCAGCGAGGACAGAGACCGTTCAACATGTATTGGCTCAATATAATATTGTTGCATTTTAAAAGCAACAATATTATGTTTTATATTGCAGCCACTAAAATAGAGCTGAAGGAGTCGGTTTAATGGATGGCGGCTATGTTACAATTTTGTCCGCGAATCACTCAAAACAATCAAGCACAGCTTAGGTATATACCCTTAGTAATGCGACAACCGCTGGCCGATCTACAATGAAACTGACCCAATTTACCGACTTTGGTTTGAGAATACTGATGTACCTCAGTTACGAAAACCGTCAACAACCGGTAAAAATTATCGAGATGGCCGAGCAATTTAATATTCCGCGCAACCATTTAATTAAAGTAGTGAATAAGTTAGCTAAGTTAGGTTGGGTGGAAACCAGTCGCGGACGCTACGGGGGAGTAAAGCTAGCGATAGACCCTCAAGCGTTAAAAATAGGGCTGGTAGTACGCGAACTGGAAGAGAGCCTGCAGCTGATTGATTGCGACGCTGGTCCTTGCGCTTTTACCTTGAACTGCGGGGTTAAGTCGATATTGGATCGGGCCCTGGTTCAGTTTATGCGTGAGTTAAACCAATACACCTTGGCGGATGTAGTGCAGGGAAAAACCCGCCAGGAAATAAAACATATGCACTTAAGCTATATAGCGACTGACGCCTGAAACTGCTGCCAGCGGGTGTTGGCTCAGGCTTAGAAGTAGCAATTATTGAGTGGCTGCCTGAGCTGGGGGATACTCACTAAAGTTGGGCCGCTTTAAAAATTTTGTCAGGTAATAGAGCAGTAATACCAGTAGTGCCAGTACAAAACAGACCATATACAATGCTGTTCCGCCCCAGTGATCAAGCATCAGGCCTCCTAGAATAGGTGCGCAGGAAAAACCCAGAGAATATAAGTTAGCTGCACCAAAGTAGCTACCGCGCATATGCGCCGGTGCCAATCGGTCGATATGCACGCTCATGTTGGAAAACAGTATCACTTCGGCAAAACTCAGCACTACAGTGGCAATAATCCATCCGGCATAAAAATCTATTGGGTTAAATGCGTAGATTAGCTGAGCGGCTGCCATTAACAACACCCCCAAATTAATTCGACTCTGAATGGCCATATTTTCCATGAGCTTTAGTAGTATAAACTGGAAGCAGACGATGATGCTGGAGTTGATAATGACTATGGTGGAAATAAGCGTCACTAAGTCTTGAATATCTGAACGCGCTAAATACTGGAACAAGCTAGTATTAATGTGGGCATAGACAAACATGATCAGAATGTTGGCCAAAATTACCAGCAAAAAAACATGATCGGTGCTCAGCAGCTTTAGCGTCTGGCGAAAATCAGTCGGGTTTTTTTGTTGGCTGGCGGCAATTCCGGAGGCTTTAGTGAACACCAATAATATGGCGAGGCATAAACCCAAATAGGTTACCGAGGTATACAAAAAGCTGAATTGTTCTCCAGTGAGCCCCATCCATACACCTAGCGCAGGCCCTACAACGGCACCGGCGTTGATCATGAAATATAAACTCTGCAGTGCCAATTCCCGGTCTTTGGGGTCGCTCAGCAAATCGCCAATAAGTGCTTTACTGGGTGAGGTCCAAAGGCCTCTGGGTAACGTGGCTAGAAACACTGCGCCGATAAACATCAGCAAGCTATCGGCGAAAGCTAACATTGCAAAGGCGATCACACCAATCACTGTCGCTGCGAGCATAAAAGGTTTGCGACCTTTACGGTCAGATAAGTTGCCGACGTACATACCTAGTATTACCGAAAAAACAGCAGATGTAGATAGCACCAGCCCGACCTGAGTGGCACTGAGGTCGAACTTCTGATACAAGATCACCGCCAGGAAAGGCCAGACCATAAAATAAGTGCCACGAACAAAAAAGTTGCCGATTGAGGAGCATACAAATAAGTCCAGTATTTTCTCTGCGGGCTATAAAGCGGTCAGATGTGCGGCAGACAACACAGCGGAATGACTAGTCCTTTCCAAGTTGACTAACAAAGCAGGTGACCGCTTTATAGCCCGCCCGTAGGGGCACTCAGAGCATCCCGATCTCGTTGTTATCGCACCCACGGGCATGATAACTTTCGACAGGCAACCAGCATGTCTGTAGTCGATGCCTAAATCTCAGAATGCTCTGAATGCCAGAGGCGTACCGGACTTGTTTGTATGTTCCTTTGCATCACCCAGATAATAGTGGGGAATCGCTTTACACGATCGAGGGAGATAACGCTGTCCATAGTTCCTCTTTAATTAGTTCAATATAGTAGACACTGCTGCTATTGGATTGCCGATTTGTCGTTTTGCAATTTGCGACTCGCCGCCAAAAGGTAGTCCTTATTGGCGCTGATTTGATACATCTTGAGGCAGACGGCGACGAGCTTAATGCTGTGGTCATCAAGAGAATTGCAGGCTCGTTGGCGCAATTCATCGACGCTGTAGACTGGAGTGTCTTGCAGTTTGGATCTGGTCTCTGCTAGTTGCTCAACGCTGAAAGTTTTAGACAGATAGGCTGTTACTAATCCCTGCCACAGAGATTCGAGTAATAGTGTTGGCTTTGCCGCAAAATCGGCGATTACCCGCACTGCGTAAGTGGCAGTGACGCCGTGCAAAATTGTAAAGTCATCGGTTGCCAGGTATAAGCCAATGATGGCTTGCTCCATTGCGGCCAAATCCAGAGCTGCCGCCTGAGGCTTAAAAACCAATTGGCTAAAATTGTTTTGCAAAGACACTTGTAGCATATCGTCCGCCACACTGGCTTTACCCAGCCGACCCTGCGGCCAGCTGTGCGCGAGTAATACGTTTTCTATAGTTGCCGACAGTGAGTCCGAGCTTGTGTGCTGGTTTTTAGGCCAGCTCAGTTCTTGGTAGCGCATTACCCAGTAAGCCAGAGCATTAGCCATTTGCAGGCTATCTTGATTTTCGATAGCGTGCGCTAACTGAATCAGCGGGTGGAAGGCGCTGCAACTCAAACCAGGCGCTAACTGGTTAATGAACTGAAGCAAGTTTTGTTTGCCAATGGAAAACTGCAATTGCGTCAGGAAAAAATCTCGCAGTGGCAGATAGGCAGTGCCTTTCCCTTTGAGTTGTTGCGCATCATTCCAGCTTTTAACTTCAACAGCGCTCTGTACGGAAACAGCTAATAAGCGTCGGCTGTAATGTCGAGAAAATTTACTGATTTGTTGCTCACTGGCCTGCATCTGAGCAAGCGCATGCAGCGCCATAGGCAAATGATTACTCATACCGTTGGCGAACTCTGGTGCCCATTCTGATGGCTGCATACTGAAACTCCATGATTCTTTGACGAAATTATCTGTGCATTAACTGCTGTGGCTATAGAGTATCGGTTACTTAATCGCAACTTTTACCCTAGCCATTAAAACTTAGGCATCACCCCAACAGCGAACGGCATAGACACTACAACCGGCTGAAACTGCTGCTCTAAGCGCATAGGGTTGTTTTTATTGGCGCGCATTGCGCCTAATACACCGCCGGCCATTTGCACATAGTTGCGAACATCACCAGAGAAATTGGGTAGCCAAAAAATGGACTCTTTATTTTTCATGGTATTCTCCATCATATTTCAGCTGCTGTTTGAGTGTGGTTTGGCTGCTGATTACCAAGGTAGTAGCTCGCCATTGGAGTGTTTAAACAGTCCGCTCTGGGACATATCTTGGTTGATAATTAAGTTCACCAGGCGCTCAGCCGCTTGTGCCGCGCTAATGTCTCCGGTATTACCAACCATTTCTGTTTGCACCCAGCCTGGGTGGTACAGACCGACGGAGATATTATCTGCCGCCAGATCTCGCGACAGTGACATCCCCGCTGCGTTTAATGCCGACTTAGCCATGCGATAGCCATAGTAACCGCCGGAACCGTTATCAGTGACAGAGCCCATGCGAGAAGTAATTAACGCTACTCTGGCGCCATTAACCAGTTGTGACTTCAGGATATCTACTACTTGAAGAGGGGCCAGTGCATTGACTTTAAACTGCTGCAATATCTGTTCAGTATCTAGTGATCCCAGACTCTCGTTGTGCAAAATTCCGGCGTTGTTGATCAATATGTCTATCTTCTGTGCCGCCAGTTGCTGCTGCATTAACGCTAGCCCAGCGGTTGTCGCTACATCTATACCCGTGACAATTTTTACCTCGAGCTTTTCAAGAGCTGCGCTAGACGCTCGACACAGTGCGATTACCTGATAGCCTAAGCTACTGAATTTTTCTGCCATGGCTAGACCTATACCGCGATTTGCCCCGGTGATGACGACTGTTTTCACTCTCTGCTCCTTTTAATACTGATTTCTCTGGGTGTCCATTGGGCTTTTCTATTCGATGAATTTCCATTGCATTTGGTTCTCATGGAAAAAATAAGCACGCGTTCTGTAATCTGCAATCTCTGAATTAGCGGGCTCCCTGAAGCTGGCTCGACGCAGGTTTTCGTTAATAGTCTGTATGTTATCGACGAAGAAACCTGAGTGGATAACATAGGGAGTATCGACAGCCCTAAGTATCTGGTCCTTACCAATGGCCCTATTAATATAGTAAAGTATTTACTTTCCTAAATAGGTTAGACTTAAATCTTTTGTTAGTAAAGCTTTTACTTTACTAATTGTTTGTTGTTCGTATACTGAGCTAATATTGTTAACTGTACTGAGATACATTGTGAAAGCTGAAGACAGCGCTGAGCGCATTTTATATTTAATTAAAACCCAGGGGCCAATGAGTGCTAAAGCGCTGGCGCTGGAGTTGAAAATTACTACTATGGGTGCTCGTCAACATATCGCTAAATTGGCTGAAAAAGGGTTGATTAAGGATAGCGAAGAAAAGCGCGATCGGGGCCGGCCAAGCTGCGTTTGGAGTTTAACTGAACAAGGTCATGGCAAATATACAGACCGGCACGCCAGTTTGACTGTCGATTTGATCAAGCTTGTAGAAGTTAATTTTGGTGCCCAGGGACTGGATAAGTTAATCCAAAGTCGCGCCCAACAGAGTCTCACTATGTACCTTGAGCAGCTGACGGGATTAGATTTAGCGGCCAAAGTTCAGCGTTTGGCGCAATTGCGTAGCGAGGAGGGCTACATGGCCAGGGCATTACAAGATGAGGGCGGCTTTGTCTTGATTGAAAACCACTGTCCCATCTGTGCGGCGGCAACAGCCTGCCAGGGCTTTTGTAAAACCGAGCTGGAAAATTTTCAAGCTTGTTTTGCAGCCGAGGCAACGGTAGAGCGCTCTCAACATATACTTGAGGGCGACAGTCGCTGTTGTTACCGTATCCAGCCGTTGTAACTGCTTACAAAAGATGGAATTATAGCTGGTCAAAGGCTATTTGCTCTGTCTAATTTATTAAAGTAGGTGCAATAATGAACGCTGTTGAAGCATTAGCGGTTCTTGATATAAGTTACAAAGAAACTATTCATCTCGACCCCATAGATGGACACACTCAAGTACAAGAGGTCTATCCGGACTACGATTTTGACTGCGGGCCAGCTGATAGATTGCGTCAGATACATGAGCGGCAACTGTGGTCCGAGTTTCAGGCTATGGCGGCGACGAAGTCAGACCAGTGGTTGTTGCAAATAGCACTGTATCTGGATGCTGACGATGCAATAGCGCTGTGCCGAATTTTACGACTAATAGTTTTGGCCAGTAGTGACGACACTAAAATTGCCCTGTTTTCCTACAGTTATAACCGCCAATGGGGTGCGGCAGAATTGTCGTTAGTTGCGGGATTACAGCAGATATTCAGCTCAATGTTGCCGGCGCAGCAACAAGCAGATGATATGTTGGGTTTTCTCGAGCCAGACTTGCAGCAACAGGCAGTGGATAGACTTAATGAATTGGCTAGCAGTGGTGAGTAAGGATGTATTTTGGGCATAAAAAAAGGGCAAACCGTTAGGTTTACCCTTTTTTTCAACAATATTTAATTAGCGTTGCAAGCAACGCCAATTGAATTAGATTGCTGTGATGTTCTCAGCTTGAGGACCTTTCTGGCCTTGAGTTACAACGAACTCAACGCGCTGGCCTTCAGCTAAAGTTTTGAAACCGTCACCAGCGATAGCGCTGAAGTGAGCGAAAACGTCTGGGCCAGACTCTTGCTCGATGAAACCGAAACCTTTAGTTTCGTTGAACCATTTAACTGTACCAGTAGTTGTATTAGACATAATAATATCCTGTAATTTAATAAATAATTTTGCCTTAAAAGGCGTAAATAGCATAAAAATAGATTAAAACTTAGAAACTACAGAACGAGGATTATCGAATTGGAGATTACAACAGCAGACCTTCTTTCTAGCTGCGAAGAAGAATATAGAGCTGGAGGTTAGATGTCAAATGCTAATGTGGCTTTTTTTAAGTATTGCTAGAAAATTTATGACTAATAGTTGGCTTCGAGTCGTTCTCAAAGCGAAAATGCATAGTCTATACTCAAGGCTCTACCGCAATTTATGTTGATGATAATAATGAAGATGAAACGCTTCCTGGCTCTGTGTTGTATTACATTATTCTGCTTAACTCAGGCAGAATTAGTAATGGCGAAACAGCCGCTGCGAATATTAACCTGGGAGGGCTATGTCACTGACCAAGAGCTCCGAGAGGTTAATTTAATCCTTGAGCAAAGAGGTTACGATTACCAGGCAGTATTAGTTGAGCCCTATGCGGAAGGTGCCGAGCAGATGTTCAGTCTGATCAGAACCAATAAAGTGGACGTTACATTTCTGACGCTGTTTTTTATTCGTATGGAGAGTGAGCAGACTGCAAAATTTTTGCAGCCAATTAATATTAAATCTGAGCGACTCAGTAACTACGCTGATTTACTGCCAGGCTTAACCCACTTGTCGATGGGACTCAATGCTGCTGGTGATCCACTGTATATCCCCTGGGGCGGCGGTATATATGGCTTTTATGTAGACAGGGATACAGTGGCTGCAGAAGATGTTCCGCGCTCTGTAAAGGAGCTGTGGTTGCCTGTCTGGGCGAACAAGTTCTC
>MAAC01019428.1_pt1 | contig 21967 bp, 18 predicted proteins | sample 1115981 | NCBI WGS metagenome assembly MAAC01 (sample SAMN04961126, study PRJNA320927) | seawater metagenome | isolation source: sample BD02T64 sea water enriched with oil for 64 days | place: USA:Gulf of Mexico | collected 2013-07-27
ACCGGGTGGTTCCGCACTGCGGAACACACGGCGGAGGCGACAGTTGCTTGTAAAAGCAACGAAAGCCCCCAGTAGCTACAATAATAAAACCCGCCCCAAACAGGGCGGGTTTTTGCATGTTTGAGTGGTGGGCATGGGCCTGTCCTGCCTTGGTATAGTAAAGGGGAAGTGAACGGTGGGGATACGGCCGAACCTGTCGTGCCGTCTTCTTGGTCGGATGAGTGCTTATCAACGGTTGGCAGGATTCTAATCTTCGAAGCGGCCCGTTCCGTCACGCCCATATTTATATCGTTTCATATCTGGAAACCGAGGCAGAAAGGCCTCGCGACGCACGGTCCAGCTTTCGTAGGTTGGCTTTAGTTGGCTCGTAGCATCAAGGGTGCCAAGGTGGATTTCTATTTCGTCATCACTACGTGCATAAACGGAGGAGCCGCAGCGGGGACAGAAAAATCGTCCGGCATAATCGCGTGTCTCGCCACTAATTTTTACCGCATCCAGAGGAAATACTGCGGATGCATAGAAAAGAGCGCCGTGATGCTTGCGGCAATCAAGGCAGTGACAAATGCCGACCCGGTATGGGTGACCGGTCGCCACAATTCGAACGTCGCCGCAAACGCAACCACCGGTATATTTGTCCATGACACGCCTTCCTTCAGCAAACCATCAAAATTAGATATCACAAATCCCATCACGGCAAGGGGATTGCCTTTATTCGGTAAATGGGCTCAATTTGACCGCAAATCACGGGAGGGCGAAATGGATCGGCGCTGAACGAATATCTCAATGAAATTCTGATGTGAGGGCAGCTATGCAATATCCTTTTCCCGATGCGCGTGCGCGTAATCCAGTTACTTTGCCGGATGGGCAAACACTTGAAAATCTCGTATTTTTGAACCAAGTGATAGATCACCCCAATATGACAATTGGGGACTACAGTTATTACAACAGCTTCACCCCAGTTGAAGACTGGGCTGGGCGGATTGCACCCTATCTTTATGTTGGTGCACCTGAGAGACTGACGATTGGCAAGTTTTGCCAGTTTGCCCAAGGCACACTAATTATTACCAGTTCGGCCAATCACCCGATGGCAGGTGTTTCGACTTACCCCTTTGCGATTTTTAGCCCGGAAAGCCTTGATGCCTATGCGGAAGAAATTGTGCAGATGGGTGACACTGTGATTGGCAATGATGTTTGGACGGGACATGATGCGAAGATCATGCCCGGTGTGACGATTGGCAATGGTGTGATCGTTGGTGCGGGGGCTGTGGTGACACGCGATGTGCCGGATTATGCCATTGTAACGGGCAACCCCGCGCGCGTGGTGCGGATGCGGTTTACGCCAGAGGTGATCGCTGAGCTAATTGCAATTGCTTGGTGGGACTGGCCCGTCGACCAAATCGCGCAAAACCTGCCCGCCATTTCAGATGCGGTGCAGGACAGTGATATTTCTGCGCTGCGCTTAGCGGCTCAGAATGTTGCCAAATAAGCCTTGCCCAAGCGCGCTTAGAATTTGGGCGCGCTTGCCGCCGTCTCGTCCGCTATGCGCGATGAGAACGATAGTGTTTTTCTGATGATCGCTTAGCTCAGACAGGGAAACCTGAATATTGTAGTTCTGCAGAACTTGAGTTGCGGAGCGGTCAAGATGGTCATTTCCTCCGAGGGCAGGGGCGGCAACAAGAAGCGCCGCAGTAATGGTTAGAGATTTTAGCATCGTTGTGCCTCCTGTTGGGGTGTTTCCAATATAAGCTGTGCTGGGATGGGATTTAACCCCCCATCACAAATGCCATCCGAGAATAAGGTGATTGCGGCGCGGTCGTGTTTGGTTTCCTTCCGTCGGGGCGACATAGTTGCAAGGAATGAACTTAATGCGTCACGCAAGTCAGTGATCCTAGGTGGGGCATGAGGGCGGATTGAAGAAATAAATGGGATTTTGATCGAAATTTGCATTTCCGGGTTGATTCCCGTTCATGGCTCGCGTAATCCGGCGCTGGTGATAGGGGTTTAGCTCAGTTGGTAGAGCATCGGTCTCCAAAACCGAGGGTCGTGGGTTCGAGTCCCTCAGCCCCTGCCAATCACCAGGTTTGCGCCCATTAGCCTTGAGGCACGGGCCACTCTGATTTATCCTCATGAATCAAACATATAGACATCCCAAAAAGGCAAATCCGTGTGATGCTCCATATACGCTCTCGAAGTGTGTGTGGAATCGCTGTTATATGCATTTGCCCATACCCATGCCGCATATTGGTCGCCGCCGGGGTACATCTCCATAAAGGAAACAGTAATGGATATAATTGCACCTATGCTGACTTATGCTGTTGCATTGCTGATTGCAGCAGCCATTCCCGGACCTGGGATTGCGGCGCTGGTTGGGCAGTCTCTGGGTGGTACGCCACGCAGTTCCGTTTTCTTTATGCTGGGAATCGCTTTGGGCGATGTGACTTGGTTGACCATCGCAGTGGTTGGGCTGGCTGCGGTTGCGAAAACATTTGCTGGGGCGTTTGTTGTGATCAAAGTGCTTGGGGCGGTCTATCTATTGTATCTTGCCTGGGTGTTCTGGACGAGTGATGCTAGCGAATCCTCTGTAAACGCGCGTAAAGAGCGCTCGTCTAGTTCGACGCTGATTGCTGGTTATGGCGTGACGCTTGGGAACCCGAAGGCGATCATCTTCTACTTGGCGCTACTGCCTTCTGTCCTCGATCTGGGGGTTGTAAGTTTCACGCAATGGCTGGTTTTATCGGTGCTGACGATTGTGATCTTATTTGTGGCGCTCGCGCCCTATGCGTTTCTTGCAGTAAAGGCGCGTTCCGTAATGTCGAATGCACCTGCATTGAAAAGGTTAAACCAAACGGCCGCAATTGTTATCGGCGCCGCTGGTGCGTTTATTCTGACTGAGGCTACCTCCACATTGTTGAAGCGGGCATAAAGACGACGCCCCTAGGTTGACCTAGTAATTCCTTGTGAATGCTGCGACGCGGCCACATTTCTGCCTCTCTGTGAAGTGAAATATTGTTCACGGCACTTCGGGGAGAGAAAATGTTTGATATAATTCATCGGTTTATGCAATTGCCCTTTTTGGGGTGCGTCCTTTTTGCGGGCGGCGTTGGCTGGTGGACATTTACTTCTGATCAGGTCAATTTCGATCAGCAGGCCCAGATTGCGCAATCACTGGAAGCTGGCGCGCCACCAGCGGTGAACCTGTCTGACTTTCAGATCTCAGAGGATGTAGGCCCGCTGCGCGAGGTTCGTATCGAGGGCTGGTTGGGTTCCGATTATAACTATCAATTGGTCAAAAGTGATGGAGACGGAAATCTCCTGACGGAACGCTATATGTATATTCTCTTCGGGCGCAATGATCCGGAAGATGCAAAATTTGCGCGTGCAGCAATGATCATGACCCGACAAGAGCGGGATTACTTCTCAAAGAACATGGGGCGGTACATGTCTGGGGTGGTTAATGGGCGGATTAAATTCCGGTTTTCGGGAGAGCAGCGCTACAACCCGATTCTGAAGGAGCGAGCGGTAGAGGTCTTACAACGGGAACGGTTGTGGCAGGGTGAAGACTTTATTTTCGTTCGTCCTTGGCTCGAGGGGCGCGAAGTGGCGTTGACCAGTAAACAGGCGCCAGTTTCAGTGAACACGACGGGTTGGGGCATTGCTGCGCTGGCATTCCTGATCGGGCTTGGCGGGGCTGTTGCCTCAAAGCTGCTTGGTCGAAATAATATTCCTATAGACGTGGCAGGGGCAAAAGAAGCGATACCTGAGCTGCCTATGGAAGCTGCTTCGAAAGTACCTGGTGGCAACTTTATCGGGAAGTTACGGAAAAATCGTGTGGTTAAGAGTGAGGCGGCGGGTTTGCAGTTACAGGAAAATAACAAGGAGGCAGAAAAAATGTCGGATGCACTTACGAAAACACGCGTTCTGAACCAAGGAAAAAACACCACTGGGCTGATCGGGTTTCTGGGGAAGCGAATATATGGAATTCCTGAATTTATTAAAGTAAAGCTTGCAGGTATGGCAGTGCGTGGGATGCGTTCCAGAAAATTCGCGTCGCAGCGGCGCGGGCGTCCGGCAGACCCGTTTGAGCGTTTGCGTCAGGATCGGTTGCGATAAGCGCATTTCGAAGGCTTGAATTCCTTTGTTAAAGAGCGTATCTGCTGCCTGATCCGAAGACGAAAAAACCGCAAGGCGAGAACCATGGCGAAAACCAATCCGGCACAATTCATTCAGCAAACACGTGCTGAGGTTTCCAAAGTTGTATGGCCGACACGACGCGAAGTGTTGCTGACCACGGGGATGGTCTTTGCACTATCAGCCGTTGCCGCGATCTTCTTTTCATTGGTGGATATGATTTTCCGCAATGGCCTGCAGGCGATTTTCACCTACTTCGGATAACTGCTTGGTCATAGGTGCGTCCCTGAATCCGCTTGATAATCAGCGGCGTCGCGTCTATTCCGGGCAACACATTAGGGACTGGCGTGCATCGATTCGAGGTGCGCGCTGTTTTTTGTTCCGACGAGCAACGGGTTAACCGTTTGATGAATTTGAATTTTCCGGGCGCGCCAATGTGGCCAGACCGGCAATGTGAGGCAAAGCACGATGGCGAAACGGTGGTATTCTGTAAGCGTTCTCTCGAACTTCGAGAAGAAGATTGCTGAACAGATCAGACATTCCGTGATCGAAAACGGTCTGGAAGAACAGATCGACGAAGTGCTGGTCCCAACTGAAGAAGTGATCGAAGTGCGCCGTGGTAAGAAAGTTACCTCCGAGCGCCGCTTTATGCCGGGCTACGTTCTAATACATATGGAAATGTCCGATGAAGGTTATCACCTTGTGAACTCTATCAACCGCGTCACTGGTTTCTTGGGTCCGCAAGGCCGCCCGATGCCAATGCGCGATGCTGAGGTCAATCAGCTTCTCAACCGTGTTGAAGAAGGCATTGAATCGCCACGTACACTTATTCACTTTGAAGTGGGCGAAAAAGTTTCTGTCAACGATGGTCCGTTTGAGGGCTTCGATGGCATGGTTGAGCAGGTGGATGAAGATCAACAGCGCCTGAAGGTAACCGTATCTATCTTTGGCCGGGAAACCCCGGTTGAACTCGAATTCACTCAGGTTTCAAAAGACATCTGAGTGTGAGCTGTGGGAGGCGAGGGGGCTTAGGCGCCCGGACTGAACCACTAAACCAAACGCATCGCGATCGTCGTGATGTGGTGATAACAGGAGAAGCCTCATGGCTAAAAAGCTCGCTGGCACAATGAAACTGCAGGTTCCTGCAGGTAAAGCCAACCCATCCCCACCCGTAGGTCCAGCTCTGGGTCAACGCGGCATCAACATCATGGAATTCTGTAAAGCGTTTAACGCGAAAACACAGGATCTTGAAGTTGGCGCGCCTTGCCCAACCGTGATCACATACTACCAGGATAAGTCCTTCACTATGGACATCAAGACGCCACCAGCGTCCTACTTCCTGCGTAAAGCTGCCAACCTGAAATCCGGTGCAAAACTGCCTGGCCGTGAAGTTGTTGGTTCTGTGACTGCTGCTCAGGTGAAAGAAATCGCCGAAGCTAAAATGAAAGACCTGAACGCGAATGACATCGAGGCTGCTATGCAGATTATCCTCGGTTCAGCACGTTCCATGGGCATCGAGGTTAAGTAAGATGGCTAAACTCGGAAAACGCACCACCGCCGTTCGCGCCGCATTTGCTGGCAAATCCAACGTCACTGTTGAAGACGCTGTTGCACTGGTGAAAGCCAACGCAACTGCGAAATTCGACGAAACTGTTGAAATCGCTGTTAACCTGGGTGTTGACCCACGTCACGCTGACCAAATGGTTCGCGGTGTTGTTGCGCTGCCAAACGGCACTGGCAAAACCATGCGCGTTGCTGTTTTTGCTCGTGGTCCTAAAGCTGAAGAAGCTCAGGCTGCTGGCGCAGACATCGTTGGCGCAGAAGACCTGATGGAAATCGTTCAGGGCGGCAAGATCGAATTCGATCGTTGCATCGCGACACCTGACATGATGCCTGTTGTTGGTCGTTTGGGTAAAGTACTTGGCCCACGCAACCTGATGCCAAACCCTAAAGTTGGAACTGTTACTATGGACGTGAAAGCTGCTGTTGAAGCTGCTAAAGGCGGCGAAGTGCAGTTCAAAGTTGAAAAAGCTGGTGTTGTACACGCTGGTATCGGCAAAGCTTCTTTTGACGAGGCTAAACTGGTTGAAAACGTGCGTTCATTCATTGACGCGGTTTCTAAAGCAAAACCAGCTGGTGCTAAAGGCGCTTACATGAAATCTATTACACTGACCTCCACCATGGGTGCTGGCGTGACTGTTTCTGTAGACAACGCAACTGGCGCGTAAGTTTTACTTGCATTGAGATTTTAGAGGGCGTCCTTCGGGGCGCCCTTTTTCATGAATATATAGGGTCAGTCAGTTCTTGGGCGTGTTGGGGGCTGGACCTTTTTCTCACCCACTCGCAGAAGGGTGGGTGTTATCTTGCGCAGTAGGTTTGGCGGTGTGCGCTAGGTGTGCCCATTAAGTTTTGCAGTGAAGCGTTTAGAATGCTATACTGGTCAAATCAAATTCTTTGACGGTTTTTCGCGGGTAACTGCAATCAGCTCTTGGAAAACCTCGCGAAACTTCATACACACAAGCTTGCAGAAAAGCGTGCGATTCGTCGTGCGCTGTTTTGCTTTCGTCCAAGACGGTGGGTGGGGATCATTTGAACCTCATAATTCCTGCCTGAGACGGGTATGACCGAATTATTTCGAGGTTCTCCTCGGGTGGTTTTGGACTGGCCCCGTAGTACGGACCTGAACGCCGGGTGGTAGCATCCGGCAAACGAGAGCCGGGGGGTGTATACCCCTCATAATTGGAGTAAAACTGTGGATAGAGCACTAAAAGGAAAATTGGTCGAAGAACTCGGCCAAATCTTTGAAAGCTCTGGCGTCGTTGTGGTTAGCCGCTACGAAGGCCTTACAGTTGCTGAAATGCAGGACCTGCGCGCTCGTATGAGCGAAGTTGGTGGGTCCGTACGTGTTGCCAAAAACAGGCTCGCCAAAATCGCCCTTGACGGTAAACCTTGCGCAAGCATCGGTGACCTTCTTTCGGGTATGACTGTTCTCGCTTATTCTGAAGACCCTGTGGCAGCCGCCAAAGTGGTCCAAGAGTACTCCAAGGAAAACGACAAGCTCGTAATCCTTGGTGGTGCAATGGGTGAGAATGCTCTGGACGTTGCTGGCGTGAAAGCCGTTGCAGCGATGCCGTCACGTGATGAGCTTATTGCTTCTATCGTTGGCTGTATCGGCGCACCTGCTTCCAACATCGCCGGCGCGATTGGCGCACCTGCAAGCAACATCGCAGGCATCTTGTCTACTATCGAAGACAAAGCTGCTTAAGCAACTTGAGACCTTCGCAGGGATACCCCCACGCGTTGGAACAGAAACTGAAAGAACGGAAACAGTATAATGGCTGATCTGAAAAAACTTGCTGAAGAGATCGTAGGTCTTACCCTTCTCGAAGCACAAGAACTGAAAACCATCCTCAAAGACGAGTATGGCATTGAGCCAGCAGCTGGCGGCGCAGTCATGATGGCTGGCCCTGCTGACGGCGCAGCGGCTGAAGAAAAAACAGAATTCGACGTAATTCTGAAATCTGCAGGCGCTTCTAAAATCAACGTGATCAAAGAAGTTCGCGCAATCACAGGTCTTGGCCTGAAAGAAGCGAAAACTCTGGTTGAAACTGCTGGCGCAAAAGTCAAAGAAGGCGTTGACCAAGCTGAAGCAGACGACGTTAAAGCTAAACTGGAAGCAGTTGGCGCAGAAGTCGAAGTGGCCTAATTGGTCATTGGCCCCTTCGGGAGCCACATGAAATTTGGCTGGATCCGGAACTTTCCGGGTCCAGCCGAACCTGTCTCAGAAAGAACTTTTTTAATTTGTCTTTTGGCTAATTATTGAAGAGCTCTTTCTAAGGTATGTTCAATAGATCGGGAGCGGCCCCTGGGAAGGTTTGCACGAATAGATCTGAACGTATTGTTTTTTGTACGGCACACGCCTGTGACCCCCGACAGGTGCGCGCCCGCGAAAAAAATGAAGGTGACCACGCGCATGGCTCAAACCTACCTCGGCCAAAAACGGCTTCGTAAGTATTTCGGTAAAATCCGTGAAGTCCTCGAGATGCCGAACCTTATTGAGGTTCAGAAATCATCCTACGACCTATTCTTGAGATCTGGTGACTCACCAACTCCCTTGGACGGCGAAGGCATCAAGGGCGTTTTCCAATCGGTTTTCCCGATCAAGGATTTCAACGAAACTTCTATTCTTGAGTTCGCAAAATATGAACTAGAGAAGCCGAAGTACGACGTTGAAGAATGCATGCAGCGTGACATGACCTATGCGGCACCTTTGAAGGTGACACTGCGTTTGATCGTGTTTGATATCGATGAAGATACAGGTGCGAAATCTGTAAAAGACATCAAAGAACAAGACGTGTTCATGGGCGATATGCCTTTGATGACGCCAAACGGCACATTTGTTGTAAACGGCACTGAGCGCGTGATCGTTTCCCAGATGCACCGTTCCCCTGGTGTGTTCTTTGACCACGACAAAGGCAAAACCCACTCATCAGGTAAACTGCTGTTTGCTTGCCGCATTATCCCCTACCGCGGTTCTTGGTTGGATTTTGAATTTGACGCAAAAGACATCGTTTTTGCCCGTATCGACCGTCGCCGCAAGCTGCCTGTTACCACCTTGCTTTATGCATTGGGTCTGGACCAGGAAGGCATTTGTGACGCGTATTACGATACTGTTGATTACAAGCTGAAGAAGAATAAAGGTTGGGTCACCAAGTTCTTCCCAGAGCGCGTAAAAGGCACACGTCCTACATTTGATCTCGTGGATGCAAAATCTGGTGAAGTGATCGCTGAAGCCAGCAAAAAAATTACGCCTCGAGCAGTTAAGAAATTGATCGAAGAAGGCAATGTTTCTGATCTTTTGGTTCCATTCGACCAAATCGTTGGTCGCTTTGTTGCCAAAGATATCATCAATGAAGAAACCGGTGCAATCTATGCTGAGGCTGGCGATGAGCTGACCTTGGAAATGGACAAAGACGGCGACATCATTGGCGGTACCTTGCAGGAACTGCTCGAAGCTGGTGTTAAAGTGATCCCAACGCTCGACATCGACAACGTCAACGTCGGCCCCTACATCCGCAACACAATGGCGAATGATAAAAACATGGGCCGCGATACAGCGCTCATGGATATCTACCGTGTGATGCGTCCAGGCGAGCCACCCACTGTTGACGCGGCTTCCGCGCTGTTTGACACATTGTTCTTCGATAGTGAACGTTATGACCTTTCTGCGGTTGGCCGTGTGAAGATGAACATGCGTCTTGCACTGGACGCCGACGATAGTCAGCGTACTTTGCGTAAAGAAGACATCATTTCCTGTATCAAAGCGCTTGTTGAATTGCGCGATGGTAAAGGCGGCATCGACGATATTGACCACCTTGGTAACCGTCGTGTGCGTTCCGTTGGCGAGTTAATGGAAAACCAATACCGCGTTGGTCTGCTGCGTATGGAACGCGCGATCAAAGAGCGTATGTCTTCCGTTGAAATCGATACTGTGATGCCACAGGATCTGATCAACGCGAAACCAGCTGCCGCAGCGGTTCGTGAATTCTTCGGTTCTTCCCAATTGTCCCAGTTCATGGACCAAACCAACCCTCTGTCGGAAGTCACGCACAAGCGTCGCCTTTCCGCGCTTGGGCCTGGCGGTTTGACACGTGAACGTGCTGGCTTTGAAGTTCGCGATGTTCACCCAACCCACTATGGTCGCATGTGTCCGATTGAAACGCCCGAGGGGCCGAATATTGGTCTGATCAACTCACTGGCGACCTTCGCTCGTGTGAACAAATACGGCTTCATCGAAACTCCTTATCGCAAGGTTGTTGACGGTCACGTGACTGACGATGTTCAGTACATGTCTGCGACGGAAGAAATGCGTCACACTGTGGCGCAGGCCAACGCGCAGTTGGATGAAAACGGTAACTTCGAAAATGAACTGGTTTCGACCCGTCAGTCTGGCGACTACAAGCTATCTCAGCGTGAAAATGTTGACCTGATCGACGTTTCGCCTAAGCAGCTCGTGTCTGTTGCGGCGTCTTTGATCCCATTCCTTGAGAATGACGATGCGAACAGGGCCTTGATGGGCTCGAACATGATGCGTCAGGCTGTTCCACTGCTTCAGGCAGAGGCACCGCTTGTGGGCACCGGCATTGAAGAAGTTGTAGCGCGCGATTCAGGTGCGGCGATCATGGCGAAACGCGGTGGCGTTGTTGACCAGGTTGACGCAACACGTATCGTTGTACGTGCGACATCTGATCTGGAAATGGGCGATGCGGGTGTGGACATCTACCGTCTGCGCAAATTCCAACGTTCCAACCAAAACACATGTATCAACCAGCGCCCATTGGTGAAGGTTGGTGACACTGTTCAAAAAGCTGAAGTTATTGCTGATGGCCCATCCACCGATATCGGTGAATTGGCGCTTGGTAAGAACATCGTCGTGGCGTTTATGCCTTGGAATGGGTACAACTATGAGGATTCAATCCTCATTTCTGAACGCATTTCTCGTGATGACGTCTTCACGTCCGTACACATCGAAGAATTCGAAGTTGCGGCTCGTGATACGAAACTCGGCCCAGAGGAAATCACACGTGATATTCCAAACGTTGGTGAAGAAGCGCTGCGCAACCTTGATGAAGCGGGTATCGTTTACATTGGTGCAGACGTAGAACCTGGCGACATTCTGGTGGGTAAAATCACACCAAAAGGCGAAAGCCCGATGACACCGGAAGAAAAGCTTCTGCGTGCGATCTTTGGTGAGAAAGCTTCTGATGTACGTGACACGTCTATGCGTGTGAAACCTGGTGATTTCGGCACGATTGTTGAAGTACGGGTCTTTAACCGCCACGGTGTGGAAAAAGACGAACGTGCTTTGCAAATTGAGCGCGAAGAAGTCGAAAGCCTTGCACGTGACCGTGACGATGAGCTCGCGATCCTCGATCGCAACATCTATGCACGTCTGAAAGAGCAGATTCTTGGCAATGTGGCTGTGAAAGGCCCCAAAGGCATGAAGTCAAACACATTGATCACGGAAGAGGTTCTGTCTGAACTGTCCCGCGGTCTGTGGTGGCAGTTGGCGCTGGAAGATGAATCAGCGGCACAGATTGTTGAAGCTCTGAACGAACAGTATGAGCTGCAGAAACGTGCGCTTGACGCCCGTTTTGAAGACAAGGTCGAAAAAGTACGTCGTGGTGATGATCTACCACCTGGTGTGATGAAGATGGTTAAAGTCTTTATTGCTGTGAAGCGTAAGCTTCAGCCTGGTGATAAAATGGCGGGTCGTCACGGGAACAAAGGTGTTATTTCCAAGGTTGTACCTATGGAAGACATGCCGTTCCTTGCCGATGGTACGCCGGTTGATTTCTGTCTGAACCCACTTGGTGTGCCTTCGCGTATGAACGTTGGTCAGATCCTTGAAACCCACATGGGTTGGGCTGGCCGCGGTCTGGGCAAGAACATCGATGAGGCCCTGCAAGGCTTCCGTCGTGACGGTGATCTGGATCAGGTGAAAGACGCTATGCGTGTTGCTTATGGCGACGAAGTGTATGCTGAAGGCATCGAAGGTATGACCCAAGATCAGCTGCTTGAGGCTGCGGGCAATGTAACCAACGGTGTTCCAATCGCGACGCCAGTTTTCGATGGAGCCAAAGAAGCAGACGTCAATGATGCGCTGACCCGCGCTGGTTTTGATTCCTCTGGTCAATCGGTGCTGTTTGATGGCCGCACGGGTGAACAATTCTCCCGTAAAGTCACAGTGGGTATGAAGTACCTGCTGAAACTGCATCACCTCGTGGACGATAAAATTCACGCACGTTCTACTGGGCCTTACTCACTCGTTACGCAGCAACCTCTGGGTGGTAAAGCTCAGTTCGGTGGTCAGCGCTTCGGTGAGATGGAAGTCTGGGCGCTCGAAGCTTATGGCGCGGCGTATACGCTGCAGGAAATGCTTACTGTTAAGTCGGATGACGTGGCAGGCCGGACGAAAGTCTATGAAAGCATTGTCAAAGGCGAAGACAACTATGAGGCCGGTGTGCCCGAGTCGTTCAACGTGCTTGTGAAAGAAGTCCGGGGCCTTGGCCTCAACATGGAACTCCTGGATGCGGAGGAAGACGAATAAGGCCCCGCGCCTTATTCCCCCTTCCTTCCCCCTTAGATAAAGGTACGCAAAATGAACCAGGAACTGTCAACAAACCCGTTTAACCCGCTGGCGCCACAGAAGACCTTTGATGAAATCAAAGTGTCTCTGGCGTCCCCTGAGCGGATTCTTTCTTGGTCTTTCGGTGAGATTAAGAAACCGGAAACCATCAACTACCGTACATTCAAGCCAGAACGCGATGGTCTGTTCTGTGCTCGGATCTTTGGCCCAATCAAAGATTACGAATGTCTTTGCGGTAAATATAAACGCATGAAATATCGCGGCGTTGTCTGCGAGAAATGTGGTGTGGAAGTTACACTGCAAAAAGTGCGTCGTGAACGTATGGGCCATATCGAACTGGCATCCCCAGTTGCGCATATTTGGTTCCTGAAATCACTGCCATCACGTATCGGCTTGATGCTCGACGTGACCCTGCGTGATCTCGAACGTATCCTGTATTTCGAGAACTACGTTGTGATCGAACCTGGCCTGACGGATCTGACCTTTGGTCAGCTGATGTCCGAGGAAGAATATCTCGACGCACAAGACGCTTTCGGCATGGATGCCTTCACTGCCGGTATCGGTGCTGAAGCGATCCGCGAAATGCTGTCCATGATTGACTTGGATGCTGAAGCTGAAGCGCTGCGCGCTGATTTGGCTGTGGCAACGGGTGAATTGAAGCCTAAGAAGATCATCAAACGCTTGAAGATCGTTGAAAGCTTCCTTGAATCTGGTAACCGCCCTGAGTGGATGATCATGACCGTTATTCCGGTTATTCCACCAGAATTGCGTCCGCTGGTTCCACTGGATGGTGGTCGTTTTGCGACTTCCGATTTGAACGACCTTTACCGTCGTGTGATCAACCGGAACAACCGCCTAAAACGTCTTATTGAACTTCGTGCGCCTGATATCATCGTGCGCAACGAAAAACGTATGTTGCAGGAATCTGTGGATGCGTTGTTTGACAACGGTCGTCGTGGTCGCGTGATCACGGGCGCCAACAAACGTCCTTTGAAATCTCTCAGCGATATGCTGAAAGGTAAACAAGGTCGTTTCCGTCAAAACCTTTTGGGCAAACGTGTCGACTTCTCTGGTCGTTCAGTGATTGTGACCGGCCCCGAATTGAAGCTGCATCAATGTGGTCTGCCGAAGAAGATGGCGCTTGAGCTGTTCAAGCCGTTTATCTATTCGCGCCTTGAAGCCAAAGGTCTGTCTTCGACTGTGAAGCAAGCCAAAAAGCTGGTTGAAAAAGAGCGTCCCGAAGTTTGGGATATCTTGGATGAGGTGATCCGCGAACACCCCGTCATGCTGAACCGTGCGCCAACCCTCCACCGACTTGGTATTCAGGCGTTTGAACCTGTGCTGATCGAAGGCAAAGCCATTCAGCTGCACCCGCTGGTTTGTTCCGCGTTTAACGCTGACTTTGATGGCGACCAAATGGCGGTCCACGTACCGCTTTCCTTGGAAGCACAGCTTGAGTGTCGCGTTTTGATGATGTCCACGAACAACGTTCTGTCGCCTGCAAACGGCGCGCCGATCATTGTTCCGTCACAGGATATGATCTTGGGCATTTACTACATCACCATGCAGCGTGAAGGCATGAAAGGCGAAGGCATGGTCTTTGCCGACGTCGACGAAGTGCAACATGCATTGGATGCCGGTGAAGTTCACCTGCACGCCAAAATCACTGCCCGCATTCCGCAGGTTGATGATGAAGGCAACACCGTGATGAAGCGCTTTGAAACCACACCTGGTCGTGTGCGTTTGGGGGCTTTGCTGCCGCAGAACTCCAAGGCACCATTTGATCTTGTGAACGGTCTTCTGCGTAAGAAAGAAGTTCAGCAGGTTATTGATACTGTCTACCGTTATTGTGGTCAGAAAGAATCTGTCATCTTCTGTGACCAAATCATGTCCACAGGCTTCAAAGAAGCGTTCAAAGCCGGGATTTCCTTCGGTAAAGACGACATGGTTATTCCTGACAACAAGTGGCCGCTGGTGAACGATACCCGCGATCAGGTTAAAGGCTTTGAGCAACAGTATATGGACGGCCTGATCACTCAGGGTGAGAAATATAACAAAGCGATCGATGCTTGGTCAAAATGTAACGATAAAGTCACCGACGCGATGATGAGCACGATCTCTGATACTGGTCGTGACGAGGGCGGTGCTGAGAACGAACCAAACTCTGTTTACATGATGGCCCACTCCGGTGCGCGTGGTTCTGTAACACAGATGAAACAGCTGGGCGGTATGCGCGGTTTGATGGCGAAGCCGAATGGCGATATCATCGAAACACCGATCATTTCGAACTTTAAAGAAGGCCTGTCGGTTCTGGAGTACTTCAACTCTACCCACGGTGCTCGTAAAGGTCTGTCAGATACCGCGCTTAAAACAGCGAACTCCGGTTATCTGACACGTCGTTTGGTTGATGTTGCTCAGGATTGCATCGTGCGTGCGCATGATTGTGGGACTGAGCGTGCTGTGACTATTGAGGCCGCAGTTAACGACGGTGAAGTTGTTGCATCCATGGGCGAACGTTCCCTTGGTCGTGTCGCGGCTGACGACGTTCTGCGTCCGGGCACCGAAGAAGTGATGATGCCAGCAGGTACGCTGATTGATGAGCGCAAAGCAGATATGATCCAAGACTCCGGTCTGGCATCTATGCGCGTTCGCAGCCCGTTGACTTGTGAAGCTGAAGAAGGCGTTTGTGCAGCATGTTATGGCCGTGACCTTGCACGTGGTACTATGGTGAACCAAGGTGAAGCGGTTGGTATTATCGCGGCGCAATCTATTGGTGAGCCTGGCACACAGCTGACCATGCGTACCTTCCACATTGGTGGTGTTGCGCAGGCCGGTGGCCAACAATCCTTCCAAGAAGCATCTGCCGAAGGTAAAGTCGAATATCGCAACCCTGCGGTTCTGAAAAATGCAGCCGGTGAAATGGTTGTCATGGGTCGGAATATGCAGCTTGCGATTATCGATGAAAATGGCGAAGAACGCGCGAGCTTCAAAATCAGCTATGGTTCAAAAATGCACGTCAAAGACGGCGCAAAAGTGGCCCACGGTGATAAGATGTTTGAGTGGGATCCATATACTCTGCCGATCATCGCTGAAAAATCTGGTACTGCGAAATTTGTTGACCTCGTAAGCGGCATTGCCGTGCGCGACGAGACAGATGATGCTACCGGCATGACCCAGAAAATCGTGATCGACTGGCGCGCAGCACCAAAAGGCAACGAACTTAAACCTGAGATCATCATCATGGATCAGGACGGCGAACCAATGCGCAACGATGCAGGTAACCCTGTTTCTTATGCGATGTCGGTTGATGCGGTTCTGTCGATTGAAGAAGGCCAGGAAGTCAAAGCTGGTGACATTGTTGCGCGTATCCCGCGCGAAGGTTCGAAAACAAAAGACATTACCGGTGGTTTGCCACGGGTTGCTGAACTCTTTGAGGCTCGCCGCCCCAAAGACCACGCAATCATCGCGGAAATCGATGGGTATGTTCGTTTCGGCCGCGACTACAAAAACAAACGTCGTATTTCTATCGAGCCAGCTGATGAGGCAATGGAAACTGTCGAGTACATGGTTCCAAAGGGTAAACACATCCCGGTTGCCGAAGGTGATTTCATCCATAAGGGTGAATACCTGATGGACGGTAACCCAGCTCCGCACGATATTCTTGCGGTTATGGGTGTCGAAGCTTTGGCGAACTATATGATCGACGAAGTTCAGGATGTTTACCGCCTGCAAGGCGTGAAGATTAACGATAAACACATCGAAGTTATCGTCCGTCAGATGCTGCAGAAATGGGAAATCCAAGACTCTGGTGAGACTACGTTGCTGAAAGGCGAACATGTGGACAAAGCGGAATTCGACGCGGCAAATGCTAAGGCGATTGAACGCGGCGTGCGCACTGCTAAGGGCGAACCGATCCTTCTCGGGATTACCAAAGCTTCCTTGCAGACTCGTTCGTTTATCTCTGCGGCTTCCTTCCAAGAAACCACCCGCGTTCTGACCGAAGCGTCAGTACAGGGCAAAAAGGACAAACTGGTTGGTCTGAAAGAGAACGTCATTGTTGGCCGTCTGATCCCAGCCGGTACTGGTGGAGCGACACAACAGATGCGCAAGATTGCATCTGATCGTGACAACGTGGTTCTTGAGGCACGTCGTATTGAAGCTGAACAGGCTGCTGCAATTGCTGCCCCTGTTGACGCTTCTCCTGCGGATGCTGAGGTGGCCAAAGCCGAAGCCATGATGAACGAAGTGATGAATTCAGGTAACATCAGCAACGACTGATGATTTCTGATGGACAATAGAAAGGCCCCGTATTTTGCGGGGCCTTTTTGCGTTCTCGGCTGATTTGCCGGCCAAGTGGCTAAATAGGACTTGGTCTGGACAAAGTCGCGCAGCTCACGCAGTAGTTGGTGTAAAGGCAACGGTTGTTGCGTGTTACGGACGGATCTATCTGATGCATGAAAATACGCGCGGTGCGCTTTTGATGGTGGCTAGCATGGCTTGCTTTGTGGCCAACGACAGTTGCCTCAAGCTGATTGGAGATGCCATGTCTTTGCAACAGCTGTTGCTGATGCGTGGGACGTTGACAATCATTTTGATGTTCATTCTCGCGGCGATGCTGGGCCAGTTGAACTTTCGTATGTCTGGGAAGGATTGGGCATGGGGCAATCTGCGTGGCATTGCTGAGGTCTTCGCAGCCTATTTCTTCCTGACCGCTTTGTTCAACATGCCGCTCGCAAACCTCACCGCTGTGATGCAGGCCTTGCCTTTGGCGATCACTATGGCGGGCGCGGTCTTTCTGCGTGAGAAAGTTGGTTGGCGACGTTGGACCGCCATTTTGGCAGGGTTCATCGGTGTGATGTTTATCGTGCAACCCGGCGGCAGCGGTTTTAACACCTATTCCATCTATGGATTGCTGGCTGTTGCATTCGTCACGCTACGCGATATGTGCGCGCGGCCCTTGTCGAAAGAAGTGCCGAGCATGGTCATCGCAATCATTGGCGCAGTTGGGGTAACTGTCGCCGCTGGTTTGGTTCTACTTTGGGATACATCCGCGTGGAAGCCCGTCGCTATGCGCGAAGGCGTCCTGATGTTTATGGCCAGTTTTTTCTTGCTTGGAGGATACTATTTCAGTGTCGCCGTGATGCGCGTAGGCGAAGTCAGCTTCACCGCACCTTTCCGCTACACCGGATTGATTTGGGCTTTGGTCGTCGGGTGGTGGCTGTGGGGCGATTGGCCTGATCTGCTAACGTGGATCGGTATTTGTATTGTGGTCGCATCAGGTGCATTTGCCTTCTACCGAGAGCGCACGGTTAAAGAGCAAGAACAGATCTTTGAGTAATTTGGTGCCCTACATTAAGGTGTGAGAATTCGTTAAAAAAGGGTTTTGAGGATGACGGAAAGAATCCAAGTCTTGGGCTTATGCAGGTTTTCTTTTCCGGCGACGGTTCAAGCTTTCCAAGTTAAGCACGAAAGCGAACAAGCTGTGCGCGATGCGCTATATTCGCCGGCACGCCTGAAGCAGCGGATGATGTGGTTTCAGCATATATTCTTGCCATCGGTGCGAAAGCAGACAGATCAGGATTTTACCATATTGCTTTTGATGGGGGACGACTTCCCCGAACCCTTCTTGGGTCAAATGATGGCGTTGATTTCTGATATTTCTCAAATTGTGCCGATATTTCGCCCGTCGCAAAACCACCGTCTCTTGTGCCGGGAGTTGTTGCATGCCGCTCGTGATCCAAATGCGGATATCATAGCTGAGTTTCGTCCGGATGATGATGACGCTTTTGCCGTCGATTTCGTCGAGCAACTGCGCAGTAAGATGGATTGGGTTCGCCCGATGCTGAAACAAAAAGGGGCTGTGACGTTAGACTTTCAACGTGGCTTTCTTATAAAGGCGGCTGATGACGGAGTCAGTGTTCAGGCAATGTCTGCGCAGCTATGGGTTCCGGCCTTTGCGACTTACTTTTTTCCGGGTCACAAAAACTGTGTATTGGATTACAAGCACCATAGAATTTTCGCGGATATGCCGGTTGTGTCGGACAGCAGTCGCATTATGTTTATCCGTGGCTGGCACGACACCAATGATAGTCGCATTATCATCCGTAATGCCCGAATGCTGAACTTTGAACCTGACAGAATTATCCAGCTTCTTAAGGACCGTTTTGATATAGATCTGGAAGCCTTCGACGCGGCCTGGGAAGGGTTGCGTAAGCAACCTGGAGCAAGGGTTGCGCCTCCGATTCGAAAGCAACTCTGACCAACAGCTGTTGTTGACAAGGTTTGCGACTCTCCATATACGGCGACCACTTGGGTAGAGAACTTTCTCTGCCTAGTTTTGAACTTATGTGGACATGATCTAGGCCCGCAAGCCTTGACCCTCTGAAAACAGGCCGTGTCGCTTCCAATGATGGAGGCCATGCGGTTTTGGTGCTTTGCATTCGGCAAGGCGCTTTTATAACTGAAATGTGTTGCAACACGGGGAAATAACCGGAATGCCAACGATACAACAGCTGATCCGCAAGCCGCGCCAGCCGAAAGTAAAACGTTCTAAATCGATGCACTTGCAGTCGTGCCCGCAAAAGCGCGGCGTCTGTACTCGCGTCTATACAACGACTCCTAAGAAACCGAACTCTGCGATGCGCAAAGTTGCCAAGGTCCGTTTGACCAATGGCTTTGAGGTGATTTCTTACATCCCAGGTGAGAGCCACAACCTTCAGGAGCACTCTGTGGTTCTGATCCGTGGCGGTCGCGTAAAAGATCTTCCAGGTGTGCGTTACCACATCCTTCGCGGTGTTCTGGATACTCAGGGCGTCAAAGATCGTAAACAACGTCGTTCGAAATACGGCGCGAAGCGTCCGAAATAAGGAGAGTCCGATATGTCACGTCGTCACGCCGCTGAAAAACGCGAAATTCTGCCGGACGCCAAATATGGCGACCGCGTTTTGTCGAAATTTATGAACAACCTGATGGTAGATGGTAAAAAATCTGCCGCTGAACGTATTGTTTACAACGCATTTGATCGCGTTGAAGACAAAATCAAACGTGCTCCGGTTGAAGTCTTCCATGAAGCTCTCGAAAACATCAAACCATCCGTGGAAGTTCGCTCCCGCCGGGTTGGTGGTGCTACCTACCAGGTGCCTGTTGAAGTTCGTGTCGAGCGCCGCGAAGCTCTGGCCATCCGTTGGCTGATCATCGCTGCCCGTAAGCGCAACGAGAACACCATGGAAGAACGCCTTGCTGGTGAACTGCTTGATGCAGTGAACTCTCGCGGTACTGCCGTGAAGAAGCGCGAAGACACTCACAAAATGGCCGATGCAAATAAAGCATTCAGCCATTACCGTTGGTAACCCTTTAGGATTAGGACGAGAATTATGGCTCGCGAGTATCCCCTCGAACGGTACCGTAACTTCGGTATCATAGCCCACATCGACGCAGGTAAAACCACCTGTTCTGAACGCATTCTGTTTTACACCGGTAAAGAACATAACATCGGTGAAGTACATGATGGCGCTGCAACCATGGACCACATGGAGCAGGAGCAGGAACGTGGTATTACTATTACGTCGGCGGCGACTACTACTTTCTGGGAGCGTACCGAAGACGGTACAACTGCAGATGGTGAAAAGCACCGTTTGAACATCATCGACACCCCAGGTCACGTTGACTTCACCATTGAAGTTGAGCGTTCCTTGGCTGTTCTCGATGGTGCGGTTTGTGTTCTTGATGCCAACGCAGGTGTTGAGCCACAGACTGAAACTGTTTGGCGTCAGGCTGACCGCTACAAAGTTCCACGTATGGTTTTTATCAACAAGATGGATAAAATCGGCGCGGACTTCTTCAACTGTGTACACATGATTGAAGATCGTACTGGTGCGGTTGCTATTCCAGTTGGCGTGCCAATTGGTGCGGAAACTGAACTTGAAGGTCTTGTTGATCTCGTAACCATGGAAGAATGGTTGTGGGAAGGCGAAGATCTTGGCGCATCATGGGTCAAAGCTCCGATCCGCGAAAGCCTGCAAGACATGGCCAATGAGTGGCGTGCGAAACTGGTCGAAGCGGCTGTTGAGCAAGACGACGACGCCATGGAAGCTTACCTTGAAGGTGAAGAACCAGACGTTAAAACTTTGCGCGCTTTGCTGCGTAAGGGTACTTTGGCGATGGCTTTCGTTCCTGTTCTTGGTGGCTCTGCCTTCAAAAACAAAGGTGTTCAGCCGCTGCTTAACGCTGTTGTTGACTATCTGCCGAGCCCACTCGACGTTGTTGACTACATGGGCTTTAAGCCTGGCGACGAAGACGAAGTTCGTGACATTGCCCGTCGCGCGGATGATGACATGGCGTTCTCTGGCCTTGCGTTCAAGATCTGGAATGACCCCTTTGTTGGTTCTTTGACATTTACACGGATCTATTCCGGTAAATTGGAAAAGGGCGATACATTCCTGAACTCGACCAAAGGTCGTAAGGAACGTGTTGGCCGCATGATGATCATGCACTCCAACGATCGTGATGAAATCTCTGAAGCATTTGCAGGTGATATTATTGCTTTGGGTGGTCTCAAAGACACCACCACAGGTGATACGCTTTGTGCTGTGAATGCTCCTGTTGTTCTCGAAACAATGACTTTCCCCGATCCTGTGATCGAGATTGCTATTGAGCCGAAAACAAAAGGCGACCAAGAGAAAATGGGTATCGCGCTGCAACGTTTGTCAGCCGAAGATCCATCCTTCCGTGTTGAGACTGACATCGAATCTGGTCAGACCATCATGAAGGGCATGGGCGAACTTCACCTTGATATTCTCGTCGATCGTATGCGTCGTGAATTCAAAGTGGAAGCAAACATCGGTGCGCCACAGGTTGCTTACCGCGAGACCATTGGTCACGAGGTTGAGCACACTTATACGCATAAGAAGCAATCTGGTGGTTCTGGTCAGTATGGTGAGGTGAAAATGGTCATCACTCCAACCGTGCCAGGCGAAGGCTTCTCGTTTGAGTCCAAGATCGTTGGTGGTGCTATTCCTAAAGAATACATCCCAGGCGTTGAAAAAGGCATCAAATCAGTTATGGATAGCGGCCCACTTGCTGGCTTCCCCGTGATCGATTTCAAAGTGACCTTGCTTGATGGTAAATTCCACGATGTTGACTCCTCGATCCTAGCGTTTGAGATTGCTGGCCGTATGTGTATGCGTGAAGGCATGCGCAAAGCTGGTGCGAAAATGCTTGAGCCAATCATGAAAGTCGAAGTGATTACTCCAGACGAATATACTGGTGGTATCATTGGCGATCTGACATCCCGTCGCGGGCAAGTTCAGGGCCAAGACACTCGTGGTAATGCAATTGCAATCGAAGCTTATGTGCCGCTGGCCAACATGTTTGGTTACATCAACACATTGCGCTCAATGTCTTCTGGTCGTGCGAACTTCTCCATGCAGTTCGATCACTACGAGCCAGTACCACAAGCCATCTCTGAAGAGATCCAAGCGAAATTCGCTGGCTAAACAATTCGCGGGGTGGCTTAGGTCGCCCCGCTCACCTCATTCGGGCGTCTGCCCGCAAATATTGACAGGAGGCCACCATGGCTAAGGAAAAGTTTGAGCGTAATAAACCGCACTGTAACATCGGTACTATTGGTCACGTTGACCACGGTAAGACGACGTTGACAGCTGCGATCACCAAGCAGTTTTCTGACAACTT
>MAAC01012017.1_pt1 | contig 21953 bp, 18 predicted proteins | sample 1115981 | NCBI WGS metagenome assembly MAAC01 (sample SAMN04961126, study PRJNA320927) | seawater metagenome | isolation source: sample BD02T64 sea water enriched with oil for 64 days | place: USA:Gulf of Mexico | collected 2013-07-27
ATTATTTAATTTATTGATTAATAACTGATTATAGAAAATTATAGTGAGTTTATAGTAGGTGTATACCTCTACCTCATTTAATCTGCAGACAAATAGCAATTACACTGAATGGTTTTTTTATGTCTGAACATCCTTCCTGCTCATCGCTTGCTTTATCAAGGCGGACTTTTATTAAACTTGCTGCAACCACTTCAGGGTTAACATTTTCAGGGTTAAGTCACGCTTTCAGCGGAGTTGCTACTAATAGTGAAGAACATATAACAGATAGTGCTGAGTTCAAGCTACTTACTATTCATTCAGATAACTCTATCACTGTTTATAACTCCCGTTCAGAAATGGGACAGGGCTGTATGACAAGTTTAACGCAAATGTTATTTGAAGATCTCGATGCCGATTGGCAACAAATTCGTGAAGTAAAGCTGGCGTGGGCTGATCAAGAAAAATTTGGTCACCAAAATACGATTGGTGCGATCAGTTCATTGATAGGCTGGATGAATCATCGTCAAGCCGGTGGAAAAATTAATTTATTATTACGTCAAAGTGCAGCAAAAGTTTGGCAAGTTCCTCTTGAGCAAGTATCAACAGAAAAAGGACGATTGATAAATAAACTGACCGAGCAGTTTTTAACTTTTGGTCAATTAGCCCGTTTAGTGCAAGGTAAACCTTTAGTTGACAAGGTTGAACTGAAAAGTGCGGAGAATTATCACACCATTGGAAAAAGCAAACCTAGACTTGATTTACCAGAAAAAATCACAGGGAAAGCCAAATTTGGCATTGATCAGCATAGGCCTGGTTTAAAAACGGCACTAGTTGCACGCTGTCCTGTATTTGGTGGCATGGTGAAAACTTATGATGATGACAAAGCCAAATTAATTAAGGGGGTACAGCAAATTGTTCAAGTTCCCTCTGGCGTTGCAATAATAGCGGATAATTATTGGCAAGCACAGCAAGCCAAGAAGTTGCTCGTAATTACATGGGACTATGGTGATTTCTCCAAACAATCGAGCGACAAATTTCACCGCCAGTTTAAAGATCAACTTACCACAACAGGTAAGAAGATTGCAGATAAAGGTAATGTGCAGTTAGTGCTTAACAATGGAAAACAAGTAAGTGAGGGTATTGAACTTTCTACTGATTATCAGTTTGCATTAGTTGGGCATATGACAATGGAACCAATGAATTGTACCGTTGAGCTACAAGGAGATGAATGTTCTATTTGGGCGCCCACACAGAACCCACAAGATGCAAAAAAGTCAGCAGCGAAAACGTTAGGTTTTGAAGACAAAAACGTTAAAGTCAATGTAACTTATATGGGGGGAGGTTTTGGACGTCGTGCGCAAGATGATTTCATTATTGAAGCTTGTGAAGTCGCGAAGCGTTGTCAGTTCCCAGTTAAAGTTGTGTGGACTCGTGAAGATGATTTACAACATGATTATTATCGCCCATTGAATAACCAACAAATCAATGCATGTATTTCAAAAGGAAAGATAACTGGCTGGCAACATAAAGTGGCTACGTTATCAACTTCGCCATATCACTTTAGTTTAGAGGATAGAGATAAAGATGCTGGTGACTGGGTAGCTTATGGTGGTAGTGAGAGCAGTTTATATCAAATAGAGAACTTTCAAACACAGTTACATTTAACAAAATCGCCAATGCCTGTAGGTATCCTCCGCGGCATTAGTCATGGTTATATCAACTTTGCGATTGAAAGCACTATTGATCAGCTGGCGCTAGCGGCTAATATTGCTCCGATAACTTTTAGACAAAACCATATTATTGAAGCACGCGCTTTAAAAGTACTTAGTTTATTAGAAGAAAAAGTTCATACCTTAACTCTGAAAAAGGACCAGTTTATTGGTGTTGCTTTTGGCCATGAAAAAGCAACACAAGGGCCTTATCAATATTATAACGCAGCCATAGCCATCGTTCGAAAAACACCATCAGAGGTGATTATAGATAAAGTCATGTTGGTATTAGATCATGGACAAGTAATTAACCCTGATGGGTTGTTAGCGCAAGCACAAGGCTCGGTGATTTTTGCTTTGGGTATTATGTTTGGTGATAAATTAGAGTTAAAAGAAGGGCGTATAGCACAAAGTAATTTTCATGATTATTCAGTACCTAGGCTAAGCCAATCTGTAGACGTTGAAGTTACGACCACAGGAAATCATGACTGGTCAATGGGGGTAGGAGAAAAGCTACAAGGTACTATTCAACCAGCTATTGCCAATGCAATTTTTGCAGCCACAGGTAAGCGGATTACTTCATTACCTGTAGATTTATCAGAAATAGCAAGTGAGGCAATCAAAAAGCAAAATAGTGTTCAAAATAATAATCATAATGAAGAGGTGGAAAATGCTTAACTTAACGATCAATGACCAAGTGATAACTACTGATTTAAGCCCTGATACTCCATTACTTTGGTTATTACGTGATGAACTTCAGTTAACTGCAACTAAATTTGGTTGTGGACAAGGGCAATGTGGCGCCTGTACCGTACATTTAAACGGGCAAGCTTTACGCTCTTGTATGTTACCTATAGGCACTATTGGTGAAGCACAAGTGACAACTATGGAAAATGAAACTAGTACCGAAATGCAGGCATTGCAAGCTGTATGGGCAGAGCAGAATATACCTCAATGTGGTTATTGTCAGGTAGGCCAGTTGATGTCGGCATCTGCATTATTAAAATTCAACAACCAACCCAGCAATCAAGATATTGAATTAGCAATGTCAGGTAATATTTGTCGCTGTGGCACTTATCAAAGGATCAAAAAAGGTTTAGTAGATGCCGCTGAAAAGTTGGCTACAGAAGTTAAATAAAAAGTTTTACAAAGTGTATTAACTTATTAAATACCCTTGTAAACACATTTTGTTTAACGTCTAAATTATTAATAAAGCAAAACTAGCTTGATGAGCATTCATTTAATTTTATTTACCCTAGGTAAAATTAGTGCCCTTCCTATATTAGGGAGCAGGTAATTCAAATTGCAGCGAGTAAACCCACTATAGAATTCGACCAAGCACTTAATCATAAATAGACACAAAAAAGCCCTCACAGAAGTGAGGGCTACTTCTCTTCAAACTAAGGAATGGTGCCGACTGCCGGAGTCGAACTGCCAAACCTGCTTAGCTACTGATTCATCAGTAGGTCAGTTTTAAATTATACAAATAAAAAAGCCTCAACATAAATGCTGAGGCTTCGTTATGAATGGTGCCGACTGCCGGAGTCGAACTGCCAAACCTGCTTAGCTACTGATTCATCAGTAGGCTAGTTTTAAATTGTGCAAATAAAAAAGCCTCAACATAAATGTTGAGGCTTCGTTATGAATGGTGCCGACTGCCGGAGTCGAACTGGCGACCTACTGATTACAAGTCAGTTGCTCTACCAACTGAGCTAAGTCGGCACACGAAAAACGTGTGCGATATTTTTACTATGGAAGGTAACAATATCTTGGCACCGAATAAATGGTTGTTGATTAACGCACCACTCACTCTAAATGATGGTGCCTCGACCCGGAATCGAACCAGGGACACGAGGATTTTCAATCCTCTGCTCTACCGACTGAGCTATCGAGGCACATTGATAATAAATTATCGTTGTACATGTCTTTTAGGCTTTGCCCTGAAGACGGGGCGTATTAAACTGTTTTTCCTTTTCCCCGTCAACACTTTTTTTCAATTAAATTTTTGTTTGCCGTTTTTTTCGGCTTATTGTCGCAATAAAGTGCTATTTGATGAAAAAACTACCGGAGCAAGTGACTATTTTTTCTCTGGCACGTAACCTTCAATTTTAGGTTCAACGTTATTAAAAAGATAATCAATCATATTTTTTTCTAAAATAGCGCGATCATCAGGGTTCATCATGTTCATTTTATGCTCATTAATAAGCATGGTTTGCTTTTTTTGCCAATCGGTCCAAGCTTCTTGGCAAATATTATCAAAAATACGTTTACCTACATCACCGGGATAAAGTTGAAATCTTAAGCCTTCGGCTTCTTTTTGTAGTTTTTGGCAAAATACTGTGTGGCTCATGTTTGGGTCTCGTTTTAAATAATAAGCAGTTGTTTAATGATTCAGTTTTATTATGTCAATTAATTTACTTGTAGATGCAGCGAAGCCGACAGCAGCCTCAGCGGTTAAATCATACCACTTTTGCTGGCTAACATCGTTTATTTCTTTACTGTTTACTTGCTTGCAATCAATTAATACTGGAGTGATATCTAAATGAAAATGACTAAAAGTATGACGAAAGCTATCAAGCATTGTTGTTTGTTTTATTGCTAAGTTATGGCTAGCAAGTAATGGCGAGATTTCTTTTTCGCTTTTGACTTCTAGAAAACACCATAAGCCGCCCCAAATGCCAGCTGGAGGTCTTTTTTCCATTAATACGTTATTGCCAAGTCGAGCAATAATCATCATGGTTTCTTTTACAGGTGTGACCTTCTTAGGCTTCTTTTGCGGGAAGTTTGTTTGTTCATCGCCTGCATATGCTAAGCAACCAGACATCAAAGGACATTGTTCGCAGCTTGGTTTACTGCGAGTGCAAACCATTGCGCCTAAGTCCATCATTGCTTGGTTGTAATGTTCAACACCATTGGCAGGTGTTAAAAGGTCTGCAATAGGCCATAACGCCTTTTCAAACTTTGCTTGAGCATTATGGCCATCAACCAGATAACACCGTGCTAATACACGTTTTACATTGCCGTCTAATATCGAATGATGTTTTTTCAGTGCTAAGCTAAGAATTGCTCCGGCAGTTGAGCGACCAATGCCTGCTAGCTCGATGACATCGTCAATATTGTCTGGAAAGTTGCCTTGGTATTGGTCACGAATGATTTTTGCTGTTTTATGTAAGTTACGAGCACGGGCATAATAACCAAGCCCAGTCCAGTGATGTAATACATTATCTTCATCAGCATTAGCCAAGTCGGTAATGGTGGGGAAGCTCGCCATAAAACGCTGGTAATAAGGAATAACGGTAGCAACTTGTGTTTGCTGAAGCATTATTTCAGAGATCCACACACGATAAGGGGTTTTGTTTTGCTGCCATGGTAAATGCTTTCGACCTTGTTGGTGAAACCAAGTTAATACATTTTGGCTGAATATTTCTGCTGATTCAGCAGATATTGTTGTGTTTATAGTCATAATGGCGACAGTGTAGCGAAACTGCTTTTAGCAAACAATGATGATTTTTACTTAATTAAACTAGAAATTAGTGGCGCTATAAGCATTTTGGCACTATATTCTCGGCCAATTAGTAATTATGAAAAGTAGTGAGAAAGATTATGAAATTTGAAGCGAAAAATAGAAGCCAACGTTTAAGAAAAAAATTGCGTGTTGATGAATTCCAAGAGTTAGGTTTTGATGTTGCTTGGAAATTTGCCGATGATACCGATTCAGAAGCGATTGATTCGTTTATAAACCGATTTTTTGATGAAGTGATTGAACCTTCAGAATTAGGTTTTGGTGGTGAAGGCGATCTCATTTGGCATGGTTTGATTTGTACTCAAACTATCGGTAAATGTACTGATGAACACCGTAATGGTGTACAAAAATGGTTAGAAGATAATGGTGCTACTGCTGTTTCGGTAAGTGAATTATACGATGTGTGGTGGGCTGAATAAATTAGGCACATCAACGTAATTTATACTGCATTGTCTACGTTATTTTTCTTCATCACATATAAAACATATGCTCAGAAGCAAAATAACGTGACAGCTTTGTCTAAACCTCGTTGATATAGCCTAATGTGGTTGATAATTAACAATAATCCTTTATAAAGCATAAACTCATATTGTTCATTACTTGACGGCTTCGCCTATTGTTCGATCATTTAGAATAAAGCGGTGTCACGTTGGCAAGTAAGTTTAGTCGACTAGAAATGATACTTAACTAACAAATTAACGTTATTCTCATCAATACCATCAATGCCAAATTTGTTTTGCCAATAAGTATATTCCACGCCAACAAATAATTTCGAATCCAAGTTAAGTGCACTGCCAATATCGTATTTTAGCTGAGAGGTGAAATTCATGCTGCTGCTTTTGCCATCGTTTGAAGGTACATAATCAAGAAAGCCATCATAAACTAATGGACCAATCGGCATTGCCCAAACTAAGGTCGCTTGGACGCTATTGTCACCAAAGTCATTGTTACGACGATATAGGTTCACTTTAAAAAATTGAAAGTGAGGGATTTTTAGATCTGTACCAAAACCGTATAAATAATTTGTGAAGCCATCACCAACTTCTGCTGTTGTGGCAACATATATATTTTTTATAAAATCATTCTGGTAGCTTGAAATAGTGAACCGTGGTGATATTTCAGCATAGGTTTCTTTATCGCCATTGTCAGAATGTAAACGGTCTACAAATAAGAAACTGTCACCCCAAGTATAACCAGCAGCATGCTCGAAGGTAAAAACTGTTCTGGTATCATCTCCGACTTCATAGTTACTGCCTTGTAATAACGTAGCACTAAAATCAGACCAATGTGTTTTAGAAAAACTATCAAATGATAGTAGTAGCAATACAATAGTAAAAATTTTCATTAATTATCCTTTATCTTATTGAATATTCTAATTTTCATACAGAAAACAACATATAGATAGTGTTTTTTCATAAATTTAAGTAATAGTCTAATATTGAAAATTGCACAATCGTTTCTAAGCTATTTGAGTTTATGTGAATAAACAAGGATAATACGTCCCCTTAATTTTTACGCCATTTCTAGTAGATTATCTTATGACTGAAAGAACCCATAAAACCGTTGAGCAAGCTGAGCAAGAAGGAAAATATATTCGTAAAGTGCGCAGTTTTGTCAAACGTGAAGGCCGATTAACCAAAGGCCAAGCAAAAGCGCTAGAAGACTTTTGGCCGATAATGGGCTTGAATCATCAAGATGGACTCATTAACCCGCAAAACTTATTTGCTAATGAAAATCCAGTGGTTTTAGAAATTGGCTTTGGCATGGGTAAATCTTTAGTAGAGATGGCTAAAAATGCTCCTGAATTGAATTTTATCGGTATTGAGGTTCACAAGCCTGGTGTTGGAGCATGTATTTCTTTAGCGCAAGAGGAAGGTGTTGAGAATTTAAAGGTTTATGAACATGATGCTATTGAGATTTTAGCTGACTGTATTGCGGAAAAATCATTAACAACCGTACAACTGTTTTTTCCTGACCCATGGCATAAAAAGAAACACCATAAACGTAGAATTGTTTCTCCTGAGTTTGTTGAAGCCATTCGCAATAAATTAAAAATTGGCGGTGTTTTTCATATGGCCACTGATTGGGAAAACTACGCCGAATGTATGTTAGAAGATATGCAATCTGCTCAAGGTTATAAAAACGTATCTGAAAACAATGATTATGTGCCGCGTCCTGATTCTCGCCCTTTAACTAAGTTTGAAAACCGAGGTCAACGTTTAGGCCATGGCGTATGGGATTTACAATTTGAGCGAACCGAATAGTGATATTTAGAAAAGTTTTATAGTTCTCAGCTGTTTGGGTGCATAAATTGGCGCTCAATATGAAATAAATGCTGGCAGTTACGATAATTGCCAGTATCCTTTAACCACTGCTCGTTAATCACATCATGTGTTAGTGCACATTGTAAAATTCTTGCTTTGTATTGGCACCAATAAGCTATGCTGGCTTGTATATGACAATCTGAATTTGGAAATGTCTCACACCTATTTTCTGCCAATTCTACTTTTAAGTGTTCTATAATTTGTGGCTTTATTTCGCGCTCAATTAACTTTTTAAATTGCGTGAATTGTTTTGCTCGATATAGTTGCCAAGCCATCCACAATAATATACTTCCAGCAATAACAACAAAAATATCCACACAACATCCTAGAAAATAAAATTGAATGTTATACCAACTTGGCTGAGTTGATCAAACAATTAGTCGAGGGGGCATTAAATAACGCCAAATTCATCTTGTTAATGGCATGCTCATACCAAAAATACTAAGGTGTAAATATCTTTATCTTCTATTTATAAAGTTGTACGTTTGTTCATTTTTTTGGCTAAAAAATTAGTCTATACTTAGGGCTTATGTGACGTTCCTAACTGGTCGTACTGCCGAATTAAATCTTGTATTCTTAATTGGTTAATTTATTTAAATGTTGATTTTAATCATTGTTTTAAGGGTCAAGTTTTGGTGGTTGTTCGAATCTATTTCATTATTGCATTGTTGTTTCTTTTTGCATTACCGGCGAAAAGTACAAGCAATAGTGGGGAGCTCACAAAAGTTGACGTGCAATTAAAGTGGCTGCATCAATTCCAATTTGCTGGTTATTATGCGGCGATAGAGCAGGGTTATTATCAACAAAACGGTTTACAAGTTAATTTATTAGAGCGTAAATCTGGTTTGTCACCATTAGAGCGTCTTATCTTAGGTGAAGTTGATTATGCTATTTCAGGTGTTGGCGCTATTATTTCACGTACAAAAGGCGACCCCTTAGTGGCTCTTGCTGCCACGTATCAACATTCGCCATCAATCCTCATATCTCGATTTCCTAGAATAGCCGATTTAAAAGGCAAAAAAATTGTCCTCAGTCCTGACTTAATGAATGCTGAAATAACTTCTATGATGGCTAAAGAAGGTATTCAGGCGGATGATTTTGAACTTGTGCGCGATGTGTTATCAGTTAAAGGTTTTGTTGAAGGTAAACATGATGCATATAACGGTTATATTGCGAATGAACCTTATCAATTAGATAGGTTAGGAGTACCTTATTACATTTTTAAGCCTAATGATTTTGGTTACGATTTTTACGGCGATATTTTACTAACCTCCGAAGATAAAATTCAAAATAACTTTAACCAAGTGAAGCTGTTTAGGAATTCAACATTAAAAGGTTGGGAATACGCAATTGACCATGTAGAAGAGACGGTAGATTTAATTTTCAATAAATATAATTCACAAAATAAAACTAAAGCGCAGTTATTATTTGAAGCAAAAGCCTTGGTTAAATTAATATATGCAAATATTTTGCCTATCGGCTATATGAGCGAAAAACGCTGGGGTGAGATAATTAGCGTATTGCAAGATACTGGGTATTTAGCGGTTAAAGACGTTGATATAGCACCATTTTTATATTCCTTTTACGCTAAAGAGACAACCACAGGTTTTTTGTTTTTGTATAAAATTGAATTGACGTTTTTATTCTTGGTGTTTCTGGGTGGGTTGTTATTACTTCATAACTTTCATTTAAAAGTTAAAATTGCAGAAAGTACCAATCAGTTGAAAAGCGCTAAAGAACAAGCTGAGCACGATGCACGAACTGATATTTTAACGGGTCTCGCCAATCGTCGATATTGCATGGAAATGATCTCGCATGACTTATCCATTGCCCGAAGAAATGGCTTAGCACTGACTCTTATATATTTAGATATTGACTGGTTTAAAAATATTAACGATAAATTTGGCCATGGTGCTGGCGATGAAGCATTAAAAGTATTAGCCAGTATTCTCAAAAGTAATGTAAGAGCGTCTGATACACCAGCACGTATCGGTGGAGAAGAATTTGTTGTTCTTTGTTTAGAAAAAGATGAAAAATCATCGGTTAAATTGGCAGATAGAATTAGAAAAGAAGTAGCAGCGACTACGATACATTATGATGAAATTTCATTTCAATTAACTGTTAGCTTCGGAGTTGCTTCTTACCAAGATGGTGATACGGTTGACCATTTACTTCAAAAGTCTGATCAAGCACTATATAAAGCCAAAAAAGCTGGCAGAAACCAAGTTGCCTGTTATTGAGCCATTTTACTTCTTACAGTTTCTAACATTTATTAACAATTCCTCTACATTTTTCCACATATATTAGTTAGTTACGTGGTTTTTGCAATGATATTATTATCTCATCTTACTTAAACCACATGGAATGTTAATGAAATATAAATTATTAATTACAGCATTATTAGTTTCGGTCAGTGCTACGGCACAAGAGTATCAATCAATTTCGAGTTTAGAGGCAAGCAATACAGATTTTGGCTCTGTCGATTTAAATCGTTATTATTTAAACTCAACATATTATTTTGATAAAAAATCCAGCATTGGGCCTGTTGATCAATTTTCTTATATAAATACAACAAATAATCTTAGTGCTTCATATTCGCAGTCAGAAACTTTTTCTGTAGATGATAATAAATATACTTCCTTCAATGGTGAAGTCTATATTAATAAATTATTAATTGGCGGCAGATATAGCGATTTTAATGCGGCTGATTTTTCCAGTAATAGCTATTCAATGTCATTGGGTTATTTATTTAACGAAAATTTTTTACTCAGTTCTACTGTTCATAAAACAGAAGAGATAGCTGCAACGTATACTTTTCTTGCGAAGTATAATCACCAAATAAATCAAACTGACTACTTTGGTTTATCGGCGACAACGGATGATGAAGTTGACAGTAAGGGAATTTCAGCCACTTATTTTACTGCATTAGCTGATAACAAGTATTTGAAAGTGACTGCTGAATATAATGATGATGAATTAAACGGTGATCATTGGCGTGCTAAAGGGGAGTATTACTTGAATGACTATACTTCAGCGTTTTTACAATATCAGAAAAATGACTATCAAGAGATAGGCGCGAAGCATTTCTTTAATGATCATATAGCACTATCGGCGAGCTACTTGAGTCATGATAATGATAATGATATTGAAGTATTTAATTTGACACTTCATCTTCAACTCTAGTTTTTAAATTAAACTCAGCGCAATTTATACTTTAAATTGCGCTTTTTCATGCATTAATAGTTTTGCTTTTAGCGCTAAACCTCCGGCATAACCTGTGAGTTTACCATTGCTGCCTATTACTCTATGGCACGGAATGATAAGTGCTATCGGGTTAGCCCCATTGGCTGTTCCTACAGCTCTTACCGCTTTTTTATTATTTGTTTTTTCGGCAAGCCATGCATAACTTTTTGTTTCTCCTTGTTTAATAGTGGTTAAAGCGTGCCAAACCTTTTGCTGAAAAGGCGTGCCTTGTGGCGCTAATGGTAAATCGAATATTGCCCTTTGACCGGCAAAGTATTCGTCCAACTGTTGATGAACTTGGCTGAATATTTGTTCGTTTTTTTTATGTTGATCTGGTATTTCTATCGCTGCGGCACCCGATTGAAATGCCAACGCGGTTAAGCCATCATCATTTGCGGTAAGGGCAACTTCACCATAAGGGGAGTTATAAATACTGTAATACATCATTTTTCCTAAAAGATTCATTAATGGGCAAGTGAATGCCATAAGTAAATAGCGGCATAAGAACGCCATGGTCGCCATTGTTCACCGAGTTGTAATATTTCTTTATTACTTGGCTTTTTATCGTCAATCGTTAATGCTTTGATAATACCCAGATCCGCACTGGGAAATGCATCTGGATCACTTAAACCACGCATCGCTAAATAGTTAACTGTCCAAGGACCAATGCCTTTTATTTGGCAAAGTTGTTTTTCTAATATTTCGAGCGACTGATAATTTTCAATGCTGTCATGGTTTTCACTAAAGTAAGTGATCCAACGTTGCAAGGTAGCAATACGAGTTTTGGTTAGGCCAATCCCTTCAAAGTCAACATCGAGTAGCGCGTTTACTGATGGAAAACTTAATAATATGTTTTGTGGGCAAGTGGGGTGAGTTTGGCCATATTTTGCTGTAATGCGTTTTGCTAACGTTGTTGCGGCTTTTACTGATATTTGCTGGCCTAATATCGCTCGAATAGAAAATTCGAATACATCCCAACAACCGGGCAATCTCAGACCATCATGTTCCTTGATAACTTCAGCTAACAATGAGTTTTTAGATAATTTTTGGTGAATGAGTTCGATATCAGCATCTAGATCAAACATCCTTCTGACTCGAGTAATAACGTTATTTAAATAGCTATAATCAGTGAGTGAAATTTTCATCACTAACGCAGGCTTTGTTTTGTGATGAGTGAGCGCTAACCAACCTGTGCATTCATCAATTAATACATTACGTTGATAACTATCTTCGGTAACGTATTCCATACCATTAATTTGTCGGTGTTGAAAAAATGCTAACATCAAAGGCCAGTTAAAAGGCGGGCGATAAGGTAAGTTTATCGTCAGGTATTTTGTTTGTGCTTCATTAGTTTTTGTTTTTCTTAGCGCTGAAGGTGAGCAGTTATAGCACTGTTTAATCGCTTCATTAAAACGCCTGATGCTATTAAAGCCACTGGCAAAACAAACATCACTTAGGCTGAGTTGAGTGGTTGAAATCAACTTTCTCGCAAGTAATAACCGCTGCTGTTGGAAATATTCGCTTGGAGACAAACCGTAATATTGCTGGAACAGTCTTTGTATTTGTCTTGGTGTAATGTGTAGTTTTTCAGCAATAGTCGTTAAGCTGTCTGATTTGTAGTCAAAGCCTTGGATTATTTTTTTTAATTTAGTTGGAATGCTTTTAAGCGCGGCTTGTTCTGGAAAGCAACGTTTGCATGGAATAAACCCTGCAAGTTGTGCTTGTTCAGCACTTAAATAATATTGTACATTTTCTGGTTTTGGTGGCCTAGCTGGGCAAATTGGTCGACAAAAAATTCCCGTTGTTAATACCCCAGTGAAAAATTTCCCGTCAAATCTTGCATCTCTACTTAATCGAGCTGTTTCACAGGTTTGAATATCGAGCGGTTGTTTCATAATGCCGTTTTATATATTTCTATTGATGCACTTAGCTTAAAGTAATTTACCTTAATTACTGGCGAAAATCAGACATTAATAGGAGAAATTTATATTCAGTTACAAAACCTTTATTGATTAACTAAATATTCACTTAACAACAAATTAGTCCAATGGGTATAATTCTGTTTATTAAGCTATTTAAAAATAAAATGACTAATACTAAGGATTGTCATGTCAAACTACTTCTTTATAAAACCGGTGCTATTAATTTTATATTTATTAATTAATGTCTCTGTTGCTTCAGCAAATTTATCAAAAAACTATTTACCGCTTGAAGTATATAGTGAGATGCCAAGTAAAAGCCTGATCAGAATATCACCCAATGGTAAGTTAGTCGCATATCGATTAACCGAAAAGGAAAAAGATTTATTTGTTATTGTTGATTTAAAAAAACGTAAAATTATTAGAGCTTTTGACGTATCAGAAATTAATCCTCAGCATGCTTATTTCATCAATGACAATCAATTGATTTTTAAAATGGAAAAACGCATGAGAATAGGTGGCTTTCGTGGCAGGCATGATGTCAGTACCGCTTATTTATATGACTTAGAAAAAAATAAAGTGAGTCAACTATTAACTCGGGGTAAGGGAGTTTATAAAGGACAAGCCGATTTAGGGAGAATTGCGGGAATTTCACAAGATGGTAAGTGGGTTTATATGCCAGCTTATACGTTAAGTGGTAGTGGTGGTGTACCTAAGTTGAGCTTAATGAAAGTAAATCTTAACAAGTCATATAAAACCCCGAAAATATATATTAAAGGTGCAACGGGCACTATTGATTACTTTCTCGATGTGCAAAACAATGTTTTAGCAAGAGAGAGATACAACCAAGAAACCAATCTTCATCAAATAGAAGTCCCTGACGGTGATAATTGGAAAGCAATTTATCAGGATGAAACACCTTATATAACTCGTTCATTTTCTGGCGTTACCCCAGATGGAAAGTCACTTGTTATGCTAGTTAACCAAACAGGTGAAGAAAGTGATTATTTTCTTATGTCGTTAAAAGATGGTGGCATTGCTAAGGCTAATTTCCAGCAAAAAGGTAAGAATATCTCAAATACTTTGACTGATATTAACAAAGTGGTTTATGGCGTTGAATATACAGGTTTCAAGCCTAGTTATACTTTCTTCGAACCTCAAATTACAGCCGCTTTTGATCAAATTAAGAAAGAACTTCCTTACAGTAATATTACGTTAACTGATTTAACGCAAGACCGTAAAAAGATCATTGTATTTACCGAGTGGGACGGTTTAGCGGGTGACTTTTTATCTTTTGAAAATGGTGCATTGTCCCATGTGGCGACATTGAGAGACAAATTAGCCTGGCAAGATGTTAATAATGTTGTTGAGTTTAAGTTCAAAGCACGAGACGGTTTAGTTATCCCGACATTATTGACTATTCCAAATTCAGCGGTAGATAGTAAAGAAAAATTGCCTGCCATTTTATTGCCTCACGGTGGTCCAGAATCATATGATAAAAAATCCTTTCATTGGCTTGCGCAATACTTTGCCAATCGAGGTTATTTAGTGATCCAGCCGCAATTTCGTGGCTCTTCGGGCTTTGGCGCAGAACATACACTAAGCGGGAGAGGTGAGTGGGGTAAAAAAATGCAGAATGATTTAACTGATGCGGTAAATAAACTTGTGGCGATGGGAGAAATAGATGAGAAACGTGTATGCATTGTCGGCACTAGCTATGGTGGGTACGCAGCATTAGCAGGGGTAACTTTTACACCTGAACTTTTTCAATGTGCAGTATCTATTAATGGCGTCAGTGACGTTGCTGAAATGCTAGAAACAGAAGAAGATGAACACGGTAAAGACAGTTCGGTATTATCTTACTGGCAAGACGTTATTGGTGATAATGAAATAGATGAAAAACTATTAGCGATGATTTCCCCAATTAAGCATATCGATCAAATTAAAGCGCCAATTTTATTGATTCACGGTACAGATGATCAAGTCGTCCCTTATGAGCAGTCAGATGAAATGTATGATGCATTGAAGTCGGCGGATAAACCGGTAACATTCTTACCACTAAAAATGGAAGGACATCACCTACTTAAAGCTGAAAATCGTTTAAAAACATTAAAAGCGATAGATAAATTTGTCAATCAACATATTGGTCATTAGTTTTTGATTTTAAAAAGCTCAGATAATTTAACTGAGCTTTATTCTATCCTCTAACTGTTATATCGCTTTTAACTTCCAATGACCTTTCTTAAATACTTGCCAGCCGATAAAAGCGAAGATCATTTGAGCAAATGTTATCGCTAAAAATACACCCGTTGGACCAAGTGCTAGCCATTTTGCCAAGACATAAGCGACTGGGATCTGTATCAGCCAATAACAAACAAAGTTAATTTTAGTCGGTGTCATAGTATCGCCAGCACCGTTGAATGCTTGAACTAAAATCATCCCTAAAGCAAAAAAGCCATTGCCGTAACTGATGTAGCGTAAACAATCGACGCCATAAGCGATGACGTTAGCATCATTGGTGAACAAGCTTACTATTTGGCTTGGGATGGTAATAAATACGATTGCGACGCTCAGCAAAAAGTAAATGTTATATTTGGCGATACGCCATACAGATTGTTCTGCTCGCTCTGGTTTATCAGCTCCTAAGTTTTGTCCAACTAACGTTGCTACGGCATTGCTTAATCCCCAGGCGGGCAGAATGACAAACATGATCACACGTATCGCAATGGTATAACCCGCTACTGCATCACTACCATAAGTTGAAACAATTCGTACTAATGCAATCCAACTGGCGGTGGCAATAAGAAACTGTACTATGCCCCAGAAAGAAACTTTTATTAGTTTTAAACAAATTTCACTATGAATAAGCAAATGTTTTAGAGTGATTTTAATACGGCCAGCAATGCCAAAAAGATAGTTAAGTTGGTAGAGTACTCCAACACCACGACCGATTGTTGTTGCTACCGCAGCACCTGTTAAGCCCATTTCAGGAAATGGTCCAACGCCATAAATAAGCAGCGGATCTAGAACAATATTAATGCCATTGGCTAACCATAATGACCGCATGGCGATAGAGGCATCACCAGCACCACGAAATATCGCATTGATTAAAAACAGATAAAGTATGGTGATGGAGCCCGTTAGCATAATAGTGGTGTAATTTTTTCCCGCTTGTACTAACGTTTCATTACCTCCCATTAATCTTAATATGTCTTCAGCAAAGTTCAGCCCGATAAAGCCAACAAGTAGCGCTACGGCCATACCAATCCACAACGTTTGTCCTGCAACTACATCAGCTTGTTCGATATTTTTTTCACCATAACGACGAGCAATCGTAGCTGTGACCGCCATACTTAACCCAATAGCAACAGCATAAAGCAGGGTCAATACAGCTTCAGTTAAACCTACTACCGCAACAGCTTCTGCGCCTAGACCCGAAACAAAAAAGATATCGGTAATGGCAAAAATTGATTCCATCAACATCTCTAACACCATAGGTACAGCTAATAAAAATGCTGCTATGCCAATAGGGCCTGTGGTGAAATCTTTATGTTCGCCTTTTAGCGCTTGTTTAAATAGTTTTCTTATACTTAGTTTTTCTGGATGTTCTTTTAATAAATTTTCATTTTGTGTCGTCAAAATTTTTATCCTTCAATGCATCCAAGTGAACACTTGCCGCCTATAAATATACATTTACCTTGTTAGGAAAATGATAAGGAATTTATGGATAATTAATCCGTTTGGTATGAAATTGGAAATATGGGATCAGCAACTTATTAGCAAGCGACCTAAAACTAATAGGGCGTTCGATGTTTTCTCATTGATTGTTTTGGTTTGATTAACCGTATTTTAGTGTTGTGAAATTACTTAAAGTAAAATATAAAAAATGTAATACAACAAAACAGTTAAGAGCAGATCCCAGCAGTTACAATATCAGCGATAACATAAGTTGATGGCGTTGAATTGTTCATGGTCTCGTGCTCCGTGAGATAAATCTTGAATAAGAACATCTAGGATGTCAGCCATTGTTTAAAAAGTCAACGATACGATAATATGCAAACGTTAAACAGGTTTCACTCATCAAGGGTATGTATACTTTTCAGTCGGTTAGTGATTAAATACATCATTAGTAAATGATCATTTCGTATTACTAATATTTTTATCAAGATAATTATCTCAGTAAATAGTTAAATAGCGAGAGTATTTATTGACTTTCCTTGCTTTGACTATTTTAATTAAGCTATTGAAGCTTTTAGGATCAAACAGTTAATGAACGCATCAGTTTCCTTTAATAACAAATTAAGCCGTCGTGTACTGATTTATATTTTGTTATGTAGTTCCGTTTTATCTGTTGCGTCTACTTTTATTCAATTATACGTCGCATATCAAGAAGATTTAACCCGACTTAATCAACGGTTTGATAATATTGAATCCAGTTACATTCAATCAATTTCTACCAGCCTATGGGATTTTAACGAGCCCCTAGTGCAACAACAAATTCAAGGGATCGTTAAGTTACCCAATATCCGTTTTGTAAAAATCACCACAGGTTTTGGAAAGATTTATCAGTTTGGCAATGAAAACGTTGAAGTGAAAAAGGAAATGGAATACCCGATATTTTATGGTGAAAATGATATTGGTATTTTATACATTGCCGCCGATCACTACGATATTGAACAGCATATTTGGCAACAAGCCGGCTTCATTCTTACTTCTGAATTTGTTAAAACCTTTATAGTCGCCTTGTTCATCATGTTTATTGTTCACTGGGTTATCACCAGGCAAATTTATCACATCACGGCGTATTCACAAAAAGTGAAAACAGAAAATTTAGATGAGCCCCTAGTACTGCTTAATCGAAATGAACGCAAAGACGAACTGGATGATCTAGCCGACGCAATAAATGATATGAGATTAGCGTTAAAAAATGACATTGTTAAACTTGAAGAAGCTGAAAATGCTTTGATCAGTTTAAATGGCGAATTAGAAATAAAAGTATATGATCGTACTGCTAAATTAGCGTTCAGTAATAAGAAACTACAACAATCGTTAGATGACTTAACGTTGGCAAAAGATCAATTAGTACAGTCTGAGAAAATGGCGTCACTTGGTCAATTAGTGGCTGGTGTTGCTCATGAAGTTAATACTCCATTGGGAATTTGTGTCACTTCTATTACCGCATTAAAAGAAAAAGTACTGGCGCTACAAGAATCGATAGAATCTGAAAGTTTAACCAAATCACAATTAACGTCAACGATGTCATTACTTATCGAGTACCAAGATATTATTGAAAGAAGTTTAAATAAAGCTGCTAGTTTGATCCGCGGCTTTAAATCGGTTGCGGTTGAACAACATACTGATCCTGAGTTAAATATCAATTTGGCTCAACACGTTAATGATGTTGTTAATACGGTTAAAACATTATTTAAACAAAAACGATACACCATTAATTTAACGGTTGATGAACAAATAAATCTAGTGACCTACCCAAGTGCTTGGAATCAGATCTTAACTAATTTTATGACTAACTCTCATGTGCATGGTTTTGAAGATCGTGTTGAAGGTGAGATAAATATTTCTTTTACCGAAAGTGATGATTATTTAACCTTGTTATATAGTGATGATGGTGCCGGTTTAGCAGATGACATAAAAAAACGTATTTTTGATCCTTTTGTTACCACTAAAAGGGGTCAAGGAGGTTCAGGTTTAGGCATGAATATTGTTTATAATTTAGTTAATACTAAATTAGGCGGTACTATAAAGTGTCTAGAAAGTGACAATGGTTGTACCTTTCAAGTGAAAGTACCTCTTAACCATACCGAGAGTAATCCCCAACCCTTGAAGGCATAGTTGACAACAAACTCTAGGCTGTTGGGATGTTAATGGCATTGGTTCAATTGAAATCACAATATTTTTCAATTGAATATCCCCTACTATATTTAGGCTGTATTATCAGGTGATATGCGCTAATACAATATCCTACTAGAAGTATTATTTGTTAAAACGACTAAGGCAAAAAGGAGTGATATCAACATCAGTTTTTTCATTGGCGATAATCTGGCCGACTAACTTACCGGTGACCGCCCCTAACGTTAAGCCTAAATGGTGATGGCCAAGCGCTAAAGTAATATTTTTATGGTTGGGAGCTCTACCAATTACAGGTAACGAGTCGGGTAATGAAGGGCGGACTCCTAACCAGGCATTATCCATTTTATTCGTCAATTCAGGTAGGTTAGCTAGAATATATTGAGCATTCTTGCGTAGCATACTGGCACGTTTCATATTAGCTTTTGTTGCTAAGCTGGCAAACTCTACCGTACCTGCTAGACGTAAACCATGGGACATCGGCGTCATAATGAACCGCCTTTCTGCTGAAGCAACGGGTCGGCTTAAGTAGTCCCTAGTCTGTACAGATAAGTCTGAACTGTAACCACGTTCACCCTCTAAAGGTAATTTATAATTGAGTTGCTCAAGTAGAACTTTTGACCATGCACCTGTAGCTATTACTATATGATCAAAAAACGAATTGTCATTTCCTGTTGAAACTTCAACCCCTTTGGCGCTGTGTGAAATTGTTTCTATTTCAGTTTTTTCAAATGTACACCCTAGATTTTTTGCATGTTCTGCAAGCTTTTTACTCAATTCCAATGGGCTTATAGTATGGGCGACATTAGGGAAATAAAGTGAATATTGAATATTTTTATGTAAGTTAGGCTCTAACGATAATGTCTCTTCTTTATTCAATAGCCTTACCTCAACGTCTTGTTCTAGATAAGCTTGGTATTGCTGAGTGACTTTTTTTAAGGGAGTTTTCTCAAAAACCAATAAACTTCCTTTTTCTATGAGTAAATATTGTGCATCAGCAGCAGCTAATAATGGTTTGTAATACTCAATAGCATTTTTGTTTAGGCTTTTTAGTGCTTGAGTGTTTTTACGACGTTTTGACTGCGCCATATTACCAATAAATTGAGCAAACCAAGGTAATAATTTGGGTAAATATTTCGGAGATAAGGCGACAGGCCCTAAAGGGTCAAGCAACATTTTCGGTAACTGCCAAAGGATTTTCATTTCAGCCATAGGAAAAACTTGTTCAGTGGCAAAGTGTCCAGCATTGCCTTTAGAGCAACCTTCTCCTATACCTATTTTATCGATTAAGGTCACTTGATAGCCACGTGTCTGTAATTCAACCGCACAATTTAAGCCGACAATTCCAGCACCTAACACCGCAATACGCTTATTACCATTTTCTTCCATTATTAATTCTCTCAACGGTTGCTGTTCATGCTAGTTAATTTTGTCTATTTATTAAAAGACAGCTTTAAGCATAGTTAGTTAAAGGAACTGCAAAGCAATAATCTTAAAAATAATTTTATTCAGTTAATAGCAAACGGATCAATAAATTAGTCCGATTGGTATATTATCCTTGCACGATTAAATATATTGTATACAATATATTTAATTAATTCTATAACTACAATTTAACAATTGCGGAACACTAAAAATGATGAAAATTAATTGGCAGGGGGTTTACCCTGCGGTAACCACTCAATACTTTGATGACTATTCAATTAACCTATCGGCAACACAAAAAATGGTTGATGAACTCATTAAAGAGGGAGTTGACGGTATTATTGCTTTAGGTACCGTTGGTGAAAATTGTTCACATACCCGTGAAGAAAAGCGGGTAATCTTAGAGGCAGTAAAAGAAGTAGTTGCTGGTCGTGTCCCTATTATTTCAGGTGTTGCTGAAACAACCACTCAATTTGCTGTTGAGTATTCACAATTGTGTGAAGAGGTCGGTATAGATGGTTTAATGGTATTGCCTGGTATGGTGTATCGTTCAAATGAAGCGGAAGCAATACACCACTACCAACAAATCGCGCGCAATTGTAATTTACCTATTATGGTATATAACAACCCAGTTACTTATGGTGTTGATGTATCAATAGAGGGAATGGCTATTTTAGCCGAAGAGCCAACTATAGTTGCTGTTAAGGAAGCGACGGAAGATACCCGTAGAATTTCAGAGCTTTATGCCGCATTTGGTGACCGCTTTATAGTTTTTGGTGGTGTAGATGACATCGCCCTAGAAAGTTTGATGTTAGGTTGTACTGGGTGGATTTCAGGCTTGACCAATGTATTCCCAAAAGAGTCTGTCGCTATTTATCAATTAGCAAAACAAGGTCGTTTTCAAGAGGCCTTAGAAATTTGGCGTTGGTTCTTGCCTTTATTACGTTTAGACACTATTCCTACTTTAGTTCAATGCATTAAATATTGTGAACAATTGGCTGGACGGGGTAGTGAAGTGACTCGAGCACCTCGTATGCCACTGGTTGGTGAAGAAAGAGTCCGTGTCGAAAAACTTTATAATGAAGCGGAAGCTACACGTATTGACTTAACTAAATTTAATTTAGATTGATAAATACGCCCTCTGTCGAGTTCACTATTTCTATGCCGAGCTACACTTGTAGATCGGCATGAGTGAAGCAATATTGAACTTAGTCACAAATAAAGCTGAAGGTATTACATGATCAAAGGAACATTTTTTTGTATTGATGCACATACGTGTGGAAACCCAGTGAGATTGGTGACCAGTGGACACCCTGATCTACGGGGAGAGACTATGAGCGAAAAGCGTCAAGATTTTATAGAAAATCATGACTGGATCCGCCAAGGCCTTATGTTTGAACCGAGAGGGCATGACATGATGTCTGGCTCGTTTTTGTATCCACCCTGCAGTGAAAATGCCGATGTTTCGATATTATTTATCGAAACCTCAGGCTGTTTACCCATGTGTGGCCACGGCACTATTGGCACGGTAACGGCCGCACTTGAATCTGGGCTGATCACTCCAAAACAGCCGGGTAAGCTCGTATTAGATGTACCCGCAGGTCAAATCAAGGTTGATTATCAAATAAACGATGAAAAAGTAACCGCGGTAAAATTTTATAATGTCGCCGCTTATTTAGCCCATCAAAATGTTGAATTACACATTCCAGAGTTAGGAGTGTTGAAAGTTGATGTGGCTTATGGCGGTAATTATTACGTAATAGTTGAGCAACAACAAAATTTTCCGGGTATCGACCAATGGAGCGCCGAAGACATTCTAAGGTGGAGCCCGATAGTACGAGAAGTTGCCAATGAAGTACTTGAGTGTATTCATCCTCAAGATCCCAGTGTAAATGGTATCTCTCATGTATTGTGGACCGGAAATCCTAAAAACGCCTGCTCTGATGCCGCCAATGCAGTATTTTAC
>MAAC01016739.1_pt1 | contig 21945 bp, 8 predicted proteins | sample 1115981 | NCBI WGS metagenome assembly MAAC01 (sample SAMN04961126, study PRJNA320927) | seawater metagenome | isolation source: sample BD02T64 sea water enriched with oil for 64 days | place: USA:Gulf of Mexico | collected 2013-07-27
TGATCAAACGAGTGTAGATATAGACTGGGTTGCTGGTGGTAGTGAAACTGAATGGGAAATAGAATACGGTCCAGCACCTTTAACTCCAGGTTCTGGAACTACAGTTACGGCACTTTCTAATCCTTTTACTTTAACTGGTTTGTTATCTGGTACATCTTATGATATTTGTATAACAGCAGTTTGTGCAGCTAACGATAGATCAACACCAGTTTGTGCAACATTACTAACTCCTGCAGATTACTGTAATGGCGATCAATTAGTAGACAGTGGTGGGACCGGAGGTTCTTATTCTCCTAATGAAGATATCACCTATACGGTATGTCCTGATAATGCAGGAGATGTAGTTTATGTAGATTTTATTGAATTCATGTTAGAAGATTCTGGAAGTGGTTGTTTTGATGGTCTTACTGTTTATGATGGTCCAGATACCTCTTCACCGACCATTAATCCTCCTAATGGTGGTACAGAATGGTGTTGGGATACTAACTCAGGTACAGGAAACTTGGTAGGTGAGATACTTATAGGTAAATTACCTTCGGGCTGTATCACTTTTGTGTTTCAATCTGACGGTAGTGTGCAAAGAGATGGATTTGTTGCAAACGTTACATGTGCAGCGCCTCCTACTTGTCCTGCACCTACAGATTTGACTTTTGACGGATCCACAAATACATCGGTTGATTTATCTTGGATAGCTGGTGGAAGTGAAACAGAATGGAATATAGAGTATGGTGCTCCAGGATTTACCCCAGGATCAGGAACAGTCGTTAATGCAATGAGTAACCCTTTTACTGTTAGTGGATTGACTCAAAATACAACTTACGAATTTTATATAACAGGAGTATGTGGTGCTGGAGATGAAAGCTTACAGATAGGTGCTGTTGAAGGAACTACACAGTGTGATGCGTTTGTAGCACCATATGTAGAGGACTTTGAAAATGGTTTTACACCTATCACAACTAATTTCCCTGGAATAGGTGATGCTTTTGATAGAGAAAATTGTTACTCAGCTATTAATAATAATTACTTCTGGGCACTAGCTAGTGGTGGATTTACAGGTAATAACGGGACAGGTCCAGATCCTTCTGTAACAACTGGTAATTATTTTTATGCAGATGGTAGTGGTAACGACGGTGATGTTGCAGATTTAAGAACTCCTTTATTTGATTCGAGTATGCTTACTGTACCATCTGTAAGTTTTGATTATCATATGGCAGGAGCTAACATAGGATCTTTAGATGTTGTAGTTAGAGCTGCTGGTGCAGAGACTATTGTAGGAACTTTAACTGGTGCACAACAAGCATCTGTAAATGATCCATTTATTAATATTAATATTCCTCTAACTGCTTATGCAGGTCAGACTTTTCAAGTAATTTTTAGAGCAACTAGAGGTAATGGATCTTCCTCAGATATCGCGATAGATAATGTTGTCATTGATGAAGCACCTACTTGTGCTGCGCCTAGGAGTTTAACTGCATCTACTGTTACTGATGTAACTGCAGTTTTAGGATGGACGGCAGGAGATTCAGAGACAGTTTGGGATATTGAATTGATCACGTCTGGGACAACTCCTACTGGAGTTCCAACTGAAGCTGGTGTAACGGTAAACCCTTATAATGCTACAAATTTAATGAGTGGTACAGATTATGAGTTTTATATAAGAGCAGTTTGTGCTGTAGGAGATGAAAGTACATGGGCCGGACCATTTAACTTTAATACTCTACCTTCTTGTGGTGATACTGTTTATGATACAGGTGGAGCAAACGGACAGTATACTAATAACGAATCTTATACAATTACCTACCTACCTAGCACTCCTGGAGACGTAGTAACATTGAATTTCCTTTCAGTAGATATTGAGAGTTGTTGTGATACGTTGCAGGTTTTTGATGGTCTTGATAATACGGCGACACCATTTTCAACAGATTTAGAAGCGCCAGATCTTTTTAGAGCGACAAATCCAGATGGTGCTATAACAATAACTTTTTCTTCTGATGGATCAGTCGTTGGAGATGGATGGGTAGCTCAATATACTTGCGCAGCTCCTCCTACTTGTCTAGAAGTGAGTGCACTTTCTGCATCTAATGTTACAGCTACTTCTGCAGATCTAGCTTGGACATCTGGCGGTAGTGGTGAAACAGCCTGGGATATAGAAATTGTTCTTGCAGGAACAGCACCTACAGGTACTCCTACCAATGTTGCAACTTCTAATCCTTATACTGCTAATAACTTAACTAGTGGAACAGCTTATGAGTTTTATGTTAGGGCAGATTGCGGCAATGGATCTACAAGTTTATATTCTGGACCGTTTGCTTTTTCAACTATCGCAGCTTGTGGTGATCGTATATATGATACTGGTGGATCAAACGGTACTTATCAAAACAACGAAAATTATACAATTACCTACTTTCCAGAAAACCCTGGAGATATAGTTACTCTAGATTTTATAATGGTGGACTTAGAGAGCTGTTGTGATACTTTAGACGTATTTGATGGTGTAGATGTTACAGCAACACCATTTGCATTAGACCTTGAAACACCTGCGTTATTTAGAGCAACTAATGCTGATGGAGCGATTACGGTTAGATTTGATTCTGATGGATCTGTTGTGAGGGATGGATGGGAAGCTAGATACAGTTGTGGTCCGGTTCCTACGTGTTTTGAACCTACAGCGTTGACTGCATCTAACTTTACAGTTGATGGTGCGACATTATCATGGACAGAAAATAATTCACCAGCCGCTACAGAATGGATAGTAGAGTATGCTGAGGTAGGTGTTATTACCATGCCTGGTACTAATCAAGGAACGGTGATTAATCCAGCGACAAATTCTCAAGATGTTACAGGATTGCTTCCTGATACTGTTTATGAATATTATGTAAGTGCTGTTTGTAGTGTAGGTGATGAAAGTGTATACTCAGGTCCAGCAACTTTTAGAACTAGATGTAGTGCTTTAACAGCGGTTTATACTACAGATTATGAGTCTGATCCTTTAACTGTTTTAAACAATTGTGATTCAAGCATTGTAAATGGTGGTACAGGAGCTTTAGTTCAAGTAGATGATCTTGTTGCAAACTCTGGTTCACAACATATATATATGTATTCTGGTTCTTCGGTACCTACAGATATCATTTATATTCTTCCTGAATTTTCTGATTTATCTAGTGATAAACAAGTAACTTTTCAAGCGTATGATAGAGATAATGGCTCTTTAGAAGTTGGTACGATTACTGACCCTAATGATCCTACTACATTTACATCACTTAGAACCTTAACTGATGCAGATCTTCCAGATGATACTTATCAGGAGTTTACTGTTTATTTCAATCCATTAACAACAGTTGGAGGATTTATAGCTTTCAAATTTATTCCTAACGGAACATTTGACGCGATGTATATCGATGATGTTACTTATGACGTAGCACCAGCATGTCCAGCGCCATCTGCAGTTATGACATCTAATACGACAAATGACTCTGTTGATATAGCTTGGTTAGAAAATGGTACTTCAACTAATTGGGAAGTAGCAGTATTACCAGCTCCTAGTGGTGTACCTACTTCACCGGGAACGGCAGTGACTTCAAATCCTTACACGCAAGGTGGACTATCATCTGCCACAGAATATGTAGTGTATGTTCGTTCTGATTGTGGTTCTGGCTCATTAAGTGATTGGAGTGCTGCAGCTACTTTTACAACAGAATGTGATGCGTTATTAGCTCCATATGTGGAAGATTTTGAAATGTTTACTGCAACTTCATCTACATTCCCACCAGTTACGGAGTATTTTAATCGTGAAAATTGTTGGAAAGCAGTTAACAGCTCATTGGGTTGGGTAGTTGCTCCAGGAACTTTAACAGCATCTGGAGGTACAGGTCCTAGTCCTACTGTTACTACAGGTAATTATATGTATACTGAAGGTTCAAACAGCGCAAGTGCAAATCGTGTGGCAGAATTAGTTTCACCATTGATAGACTTATCTCCGTTAATGATACCTAATTTAGGTTTTGATTACCATGCATTTGGTGATGATATTCAACAAGTTGATGTTTTAGTAAACGACGGTGTTTCTAATGTAGTGGTATTTACATTTAATGGAGGACAGCAAACTGCAGATGTTGATCCATTCTTAAGATCTGAGGTTTCACTTAATAGTTATGCTGGACAGACTGTACAAATTATTTTTAGAGTTACTAGTGGTACTAGTTTTGAAACAGATTTTGCTATAGATAATTTTGAGGTTTCAGAGGCGCCATCGTGCCCAGACCCTTCATTATTAACTGTATCTGGTATAAGTGCTACTAGTGCAAGTTTTAGTTGGACAGAAAATGGTAACGCTACATCGTGGCAAGTAGAAGTACAACCAGACGGTGTTGCTCAAGGTACAGCTGGTGCTATTTACGAAAACCTAGCTGCAACTAATCCTCAAATAATAACTGGTCTTAGTGCACAAAATACTTTTGATGTATATGTAAGGGCAGATTGTGGAGCAGGAGATTTCTCTAGCTGGGTAGGGCCTTTATCTTTTACCACGCCTTGCGATGTATTTGCACTTCCTTATGGATCTTCTGCAGCCCCAGGAAACGACTTTGCGACTTTCCCTGGTAATTGCTGGTCTGAAGGAAATGCTACTGATATTGCGACAGGACCTAACGGTACAGATGGTGCATGGGGTAGTGATGATTTTGCAAATGACCCAGCTTCTGCAAATGGTCAGGCAGCAAGAATTAATCTTTATGATAATGCAGGAGTTGATAATGATTGGTTAGTAACTCCGTCATTTGATTTGACTAATGCAGGTCACAACTTTTCTGCTACCTTTGATATTGCGTTGACAGAGTTTGCAGGAACTGGAGCTTCTAACTTTGGTAGCGATGACGAGATTCAATTATTGATTACTGATGATAACGGTGCTACTTGGAATAACCTCGCAACATGGAATGCTGCAAGCGGTGTAAGCAATACTGGCCAACAAGAAACCGTTAGTCTTGCAAGTTATTCAGGAGTTGTTCAATTGGCTTTCTGGTCCTCTAGAGGTACAGTTAGTGACACTGCTGATATTGACTTCTATGTAGATAACTTTACAATAGACGGTACAGCTGGTAATGATGACGCTTTCGCGAAAGCGGACTTGAAAATCTATCCTAACCCTGTATCTAGCGTGTTATTCGTAGAAGCAGATGTAGATATTAATAAGTTGACTATTTACAATCTTTTAGGTCAAATAGTGTCAGAGAAAATTGTTACTGACGCTCCTGAAATCGATGTTCGTAACTTACCGTCTGGTGTATATTTAATTGATATTGAGAATGGTGAAAGTCATAAAACACTAAGATTTATTAAAGAATAATCCTTTTAATTAAGGTTTACTTTGAAAAGGGGTCACTCTAAGTGATCCCTTTTTTTTTAACCAAATTTTTAACCACTTAACGATTAATTAACTTTGATTAGGTAGAAAAGTTAATTTCTTCTTATTTTCATAGCTTACAAAACAAATTCTTAAAACTATATTATGAAGCAAATTTATGTTTTTTTAATTGCCATGTTTTGTCTAACCCTAACAAATGAAGCACACGCCCAGTGTAATTATCAGTTAGAGTTGACAGACTTTTTTGGTAATGACTGGGATAGCGGAGGAAACCTTGCCGCTAATACCGGAGTCGATGTAACCGTTGATGGTGTAACTACAACTTATGTTATCGTTAATCCTGGTCCTGCAAATATGGACAACACTGAAGTGTATTCTATCGCCGTTAATAATATGTCGTCGATAGTAATTGATTATCGAGCGCCAGAGTTTGAAGGAGACGGAGGATTTAGACTGTTAGACTCTGAAGGTTTATTAGTTTATGAATCTCCTTTAGCGCAACCTTCTATGATGAATATTTTTTCTGGAAGTGCATCTTGTCCTACTTGTCCTGTTGTAACTAATATTGTTGCTTCAAATGTAACTGCGAATGATGCAAATATATCATGGTCCAATGGCGGTGGTGAAACAGAATGGGAAATTGAATATGGAGTTAGTCCTTATACAGTTGGTTCTGGAGGAATAATTGTTCCTGCAACTACTAACCCATTTACTTTAATGAATTTAAATAGTGTAACTACATATGATATATATGTTAGAGCAGTATGCGTGCCAGGTACTGATATCAGTGCATCTGCAGGTCCTATAACATTTACAACTGCAGAGTCATGTCCATCTCCTTCTAACTTTGTTCCTATTACACAATCTGCATTTGAAGTACAATTTGCTTGGGATGCTAATGGTAATTCTAGTATGAATTATGAGATCAATTATGGTGTTTCTCCTTTTAGTCAGGGAGATCCTAGTGGAACAACAGTTACTGGTTCTCTTGGAAGTTTTGCAATTGTAAATAATTTGATGTCAGATACAGAGTACCAATTTTACGTACGATACGATTGTGGAATGGGAGACTTCAGTTTATGGGGTGGACCTTATACTGCGACTACCTCTATATCCTGTCCTGAAATATCTGGATTGCAAGCTGTAGCTACTGATTCATCTCTTGATATATCTTGGTCTCCAGGTAGTTCAGAAACTGAGTGGGAAGTAGAGTATGCTCTTGCAGGTGTTATCACGAATCCAGGAACTGGTCAAGGTACTAACGCCACTCAAATGACAACTTCATTAAATTTAAATACGTTGCCATCTGCAACGGCTTATGATGTATATGTTAGAGCTATATGTGATTCTTCTACAAATGATGTAAGTCAGTGGACAAATGCGACTTTTGTGACATTGCCTAGTGCTCCTACTGGTGTAAGTTGTCCTAATAATGACAGTGCTTTTGCTTGGGATGATACTTTTGATTCTACATCAACATTGTGGACAGGAGATACTGGAGCTACTACAGGTAACTGGGAGTTTGGAGCGACAGCTGGAACAGGTTCTACAGGAACTGGACCGCTTTCACCACAGGAAGGTTTAGGATATGCGTTTTTTGATACTTCAGGAACTAACGTGGGTCCAAGATCAATTGTTTCACCGGCTATTGATTTAACGAATGCTACTGACGAAGCAGAACTGACCTTTTTCTTTCACTCTTTTGGATCTGATCTAACTTTATTTGATGTTTCTGTGGGAACTTCGCCTACGGGCCCATTCACTAGTATTTTTACTTATCAAGGACCATTACAAGCCGTTCAAAGCGACCCATTTGTATTAGTTGGAGCAACAATGCCTGCTTCAGTTTTAGGTAGTGCCACAGTATATATTCAATTAACGGCGACTGAAGAAGCTGGTAATGAAACCGGTTTTGTAGGTGATGTGGCTGTAGATTTAATGAGAATTCAGACTTGTGGGGCTTTTTGTAGTAACCCAGATTCTTTAATGGTAAATAATGTTACCACAACGAGTGTTGATATATCTTTTAATGATACTAATGGAACTGCAGCTGGTGCATATGAGTATGTGGTTCAAGCTCCAGGTACAGGTATTCCGACTTCCGCTGGAACTGCGGCTACTACAACCACTATTACAGATAGTAGTTTGACACCAGCCACTAGTTATGAAGTTTATGTAAGAACCATGTGTGGCGGAATGGCTGGAGAGAGTGAATGGATAGGTCCAGCTACTTTTTCCACGGCTTGTGTTCCATTTACAGCTCCTTATTTTACTGATTATGAGTCAGATCCATTAGATGGTCTGTTTGTATGTGATGATAGCATAGTAATAGGTAGTGGTACTGGTACTGCTCCATGGGTAAGAGTTGATGATTTAATTTCAGTTTCTGGATCCAATCATATTTATATGTACAGCGGTAGTACAGGTGCTACAGCAGAATTATATTACGTGCTTCCAGAATTCTCTGATTTAGATGCAAATAAACGTATCAGATTTAATGTTTATGACAGAGATAACGGAATGTTAGAGGTTGGTACGATGACTGATCCATCTGACCCAGCAACTTTTACTGTTTCCTCTGTTTTTGCAGATGCTGATATGATTGACGATACTTATGAAGAAAAAACAGTTTATTTTAATTCTTTGACAACTACTGGTGGTTATGTTGCTTTCAGATTTGTTGCTCCAGGAACTTTCGATGCTATTTATCTAGATGATATTACTTATGAAACCGCTCCGACGTGTCCAGAGCCTACAAATGTTTCAGTAGATAGTTTTACCGATACGACAGTGGATATTTCTTGGATGGATAACACAGTTGGTGGAACCGCTAGTTTTGAAGTTTTAGTTCAAGATGCTGGGAACCCAGCTCCAGATGCTATGACCAGTGGTGTTCAACAAACTGCAACGAGTAACCCATACACATGGACTGGTTTAACCGCTTTTTCGAACTATGATGTTTATATAAGAGCAGTTTGTGCTGGAACAGCAGGAGAATCTGTATGGACAGGACCTGTATCATTTCAAACAGCTTGTTCTTCATTTGCAGCACCATTTTTTGAAGATTTTGAAAACTTCACTGCTACAACAAATGGTTTTCCAGGTGCAGCAGATGGATTTGTTTCAGAAAATTGCTGGTCTGGAAGTGTAGCAAATTACAATTGGGTAGTAGCTCCTCCTACCTTGACTGCTTCAACAGCAACAGGACCAGCCCCAAGTGTGACAACAGGTAATTATATGTATACTGAAGGTGGTGCAGGTGCTACTGGTGATATTGCAGAGTTAACTTCTCCACTGATTGATTTAACGCCATTATCGGCCCCAGAATTGAGATTTGATTATCACATGACTGGTGCAAATATTGATCAACTAGAAGTATTTGTAGATGCTGCTGGTGTAGAAACTAGTGTTTTGTTAATATCAGGCGCTCAACAAGTAGCTGACACAGATCCATTTTTAGAATCAATTGTTGATTTATCTGCTTATAGTGGACAAACTATTTCAATAGTTTGGAAAGCTACAAAAGGTTCTTCCTTTGCATCAGATATTGCAATTGATAATGTTAGAGTTGATGTAGCTCCAGATTGTGCAAATGTTACTGATCTTGACGCTACAACAATTGGTTCTACAACTGCTAATCTTGAATGGGTAGAAAACGATATGGCTACCATGTGGGAATTTGAATATGATATTTCCGGTTACGTGTTAGGTTCTAGTACAGCTGGAGTACAATCTACTTCTTCAAATACAGCTAACCCTATCTCTGGTCTAAATCCTGATACTCAATACGATTTTTATGTAAGATCTGTATGTACAGCAGGAGGAAATAGTAATTGGGTAGGACCTTTTACATTTACTACGAGATGTGCAGCGCTTACAGCACCTTATTTTACAGATTTTGATAGTGATCCATTAACTGGATTGAACAATTGTGATAGTAATATAGTTGTAGGTAGTGGTTCAGGAACTGCACCATTAGTACAAGTAGACGATTTCATAGCTAATTCTGGAGGACAACATATATATATGTATAGTGGTTCTTCTACGGCAGCAAATGCTGAATTATTTTATATAATGCCTGAATTTTCTGATTTAGACGCAACTAAGCGAGTTCGCTTTTTTGCATATGATAGAGATCTAGGTGGACTTGAAGTTGGAACAATGACAGATCCAACAGACGCAACAACTTTTACCGTTGCACAGACATTTACTAATGCTGATTTACCAGATGATCAATATGCTGAACAGACTGTAGAATTTACAAGTTTAACTACAACTGGCGGATGGATTGCTTTTAGATTTATCCCTGCTGGTACGTTTGATGCTATGTATTTAGATGATATTAATTACGAAGAAATTCCTAACTGTCCGCAGCCTAGTTTGGTTACTAGTGCAAACCCAACTGAATCGTCCATTGAATTATCTTGGACAGCTGGTGGAACTGAGACAGAATGGATTGTAGAATATGGGATTCCAGGTTTTACACCTGGTGGTGCAGGATCATTAGGTATTCGTACTGGTGTTATGAGTAATACCAATTATGTTTTGGATATGTTATCTTCAAATACGCAATATGAGGTAAGAGTTTTTGCGGTATGTGGACCTATGGATATCAGCCCGTCTACAAATCCTGTTAACATTGTTACATTGCCTAGTGCACCTCAAGGTGTTACATGCCCTAACAACGATAATGCTTTTGCTTGGGAAGAAGGTTTTGATAATGGAATAGGTGGTTGGACTGGTGCAACAGGTACTGCAAATGGTAACTGGGATTTCACTGGAGGTTCTGCAGCTAATGGTGGTACAGGTTCAACTGGTACTGGACCTTTTACTGCAGAAGACGGAACTGGATATGTATTTTTTGATACTTCTGGAACTAATGTAGGACCTAGGTCTATGGTATCTCCAGCGATAGATTTATCTGCTGCAACTGATGAAGCTGAACTTTCTTTCTATCTTCATTCAGTAGGTGGTGATTTAACATTATTTGAAATAGGTGTAGGAACTTCTGCTTCTGGTCCATTTACTAACATTTTTACTTATGTCGGTCCATTACAAAGTTCTCAAAATGATCCATATGCCTTAGTAGGCGCTAGTTTACCTGCATCAGTCTTGGGATCTGCGACAGTTTATTTACAAATTACCGCTACGGAAGAAGTTGGAAATGAGACTGGATTTGTAGGTGACATAGCTTTAGATTTAATGAGAATAGAAACTTGTGGTGACTATTGTTCTAATCCAGATTCATTTGCCGTAACTAACTTAACGCCTACAGGTGGAGATTTTTCATTCAATGATACGTTAGGAACACCTTCTGGGTCTTATGAATACGTAATTCAACAAAATGGAACTGGAGTTCCTACGGTTGCAGGAACACCTATTACGGTAACTTCATTTACTGATAATACATTGACTGCCGCAACTCAGTATGAAGTTTATTATAGAACAATATGTAGTGCAACTGCTACAAGCGACTGGGTTGGTCCTTTCCAATTTACAACTCCTTGTTTGCCATATACAGCACCATACTTCACTGATTTTGAAACAGATCCTTTAGATGGACTTTTCGTATGTGATAATGCTATTTTAGATAACGCTACAATTGGAACTCCTATAGTCCGTGTGGATGATTTTATTGCAAATAGTGGATCTCAACATATGTATTTAACCAGTAGTAGTGATGCTAATGTAGGTTTATACTACGTAATGCCTGAATTTACTGACTTAGACAATACTAAGCGTGTACGTTTCTTTGCTTATGATAGAGATTTAGGTGGTCTTGAAGTAGGTGTTATGTCAGATCCTAACGATGTATCTACATTTAATTTAGTTCAAGCATTTACAAACGCAGATTTACCTGATGATCAATATGCAGAACAAACTGTAAACTTTACTTCATTAACAACAACTGGAGGCCACATAGCGTTCAGATTTGTACAAGCTGGTACGTTTGATGCCATGTATTTAGATGATATAAATTATGAGGTAATACCTTCCTGCCCTAATCCAAATGGACTAGTAGTTAACTCCATCGGTGATGATAACCTAGACCTATCATGGAATGCTGGAAATACTGAGACAGAGTGGATTGTTGAATATGCCACTCCAGATTTTGCTACTGGTACACCAGTTCAAGTGAATGGAGTATTGTCAAATACGAACTATATTTTAAACGGTTTAACACCAAATACACCTTATCAAGTTAGAGTATTTGCTGTTTGTAATCCTATGGACATTAGCCCTGCTACAAACCCTGTTAATGTGAGAACATTCCCATTAGGCCCACAAGGCGTTTCATGTACAACAGGAGCTCCTGGATTTATTTGGGAAGAAGGATTTGATTCTACCACTACCTCTTGGACTGGAGATACCGGAGCAACTACCGGTAACTGGGAATTTGGAGCTACTGCTGGAACTGGTTCTACAGGTACTGGTCCACTAAGTCCAGAAGATGGGGCTGGATATGTATTCTTTGATACTTCAGGCACAAATGTAGGACCAAGATCTATCGTATCGCCTCCAATTGACTTAACTACAGGAGCAAATGATGAACTTGAACTTTCGTTCTTTTTCCATTCTTTTGGTGGAGATCAAACTACTTTTGAAGTAGGTTACGGTACGAGTGCTGCTGGTCCATTTACAAATGTGTTCACATTTGTTGGTCCATTGCAAGCTGCTCAAACAGATCAATTTGCTCCAGTAGGAGTAATGCTTCCATCGACATTGATCGGTCAGACTGTTTACATTCAATTAACTGCTACAGAAGAAGCAGGTAATGAAGCTGGATTTGTAGGTGACGTTGCTTTAGACTTGATGAGAATTCAAACTTGTGGAACTTTCTGTTCTGCACCATCTTCTGTAAATGTTTCTGCTATAGGTAGTGATACAGCAACCATCGGTTGGACAGAGAATGGAAATGCAACCGTATGGGAAGTTGCAATTCAAGCTCCTGGAACTGGAATACCTACAGGAAATGGAACTAGTGTAACAAGTAATCCTTATACAGATACTACATTGTCTCCTGCAACTGACTATGAAGTTTATGTAAGAGCTGATTGTGGCGGTGGATTCTATAGCGACTGGACTTCTGTTCAAACATTTAGTACATTATGTGCACCATTTATTGCGCCTTACGGTTCTATCACAGGTACACCAGGTAACGATTTCTCTACTTTCCCAGGTGCATGCTGGACAGAAGGAGATAATACTGATATAGCTACAGGACCTAACGGTCTAGATGGAGACTGGATCGATGATGATTTTGCAAATGATCCTTCTAGCACTTTTGGTCAAGCAGCACGAGTAAATATCTGGAATATAGGTGGTGAAAATGACTGGTTAGTTTCTCCAGAAATTGATCTAGGAATTAATCCAGGTACCATGTTAACTGTTAGTTTTGATGTAGCTTTAACTGCATTTAATTCTACCACTGCAGATAACTTTGGTAGTGATGATGAAGTACAGTTTTTAATTACAACAGATAATGGAGTTACATGGACTAATATTGCAACATATAATGCAGCAAGTAATGTTTCTAACGTTGGACAGCAAGAAACCTTTGCTTTAAATGCTTACTCTGGTATCGTGAGATTTGCTTTCTGGTCTACAAATGGAACAGTGGCAGATGGTCAAGATGTAGATTTCTTTGTAGATAACTTTACAGTTGATGGTACGGTAGGAGTTGATGATTCTGAAACATTAGAATTCAATTATTACCCTAATCCAACTAATGATATTGTTAACTTTAACGGTCAGCAAGTTATAGATGGTATTGTAGTTAGAAATTTATTAGGTCAGCAATTATTTGCTACACAACCTAACGCTACAGCAACTACTATTGATTTATCAACTTTCCCTTCTGGAATGTACCTTATCGAGGTAACATCAGGAGCTCAAAGTAAGGTGGTCAAGGTTATGCGTGACTAAGAGTTAAATAGTTCTTTATTAAAAAGGTCATTCTTATAGAATGACCTTTTTTTATTGACTATTTTTGAATTGTGAAATCAATTTATTATTCCTTCATAGTCCCTGTATACAATAGGCCTGATGAAATTGAAAAATTACTTTTAAGTATCTCTCAATTGAATTATGAGGGAGCATTTGAAGTTGTTATCATTGAAGATGGTTCTGAAAATACGTGTAAGACTGTTTGTTCTCGCTTTCGCGAAAGCGTAAATATCAACTATTTATTTAAGTCAAATTCTGGTCCTGGAGATTCTAGAAATTATGGTATGAAGAAAGCAAACGGTGATTACTTTATCATTCTGGATAGTGATTGTATTTTGCCCGAGAGTTATTTAAATCATGTAGATAGATTTTTAAAAAAGAAATTTGTGGACTGCTATGGTGGGCCTGATGCCGCCGCCGAAAGCTTCAGTGATTTACAAAAGGCTATAAATTATTCTATGACTTCTTTCTTTACTACTGGAGGATTGCGTGGAGGTAGTGAAGCTCTAGGTAAGTTTCAACCTCGTAGTTTTAATATGGGGTTAAGTAAAAAGGCTTTTATAGTTACTAATGGATTCAGTAAGATTCATCCAGGTGAAGATCCTGATCTTACTATTAGATTATGGAAGAATAATTTTGAAACAGCTTTAATTAGCAAAGCATACGTTTATCACGAAAGAAGAATTTCATGGTTCTTATTTTATAAACAAGTAAATAAATTCGGGATGGTACGTGTAATTTTAAATAAATGGCATCCAGAAACTAAGAAACTTACCTACTGGTTCCCTACATTATTCATAATGGGATTGTTTTTTTCAATTGGTTTGTTGTTTATTGGTCAATACTGGTTAATTCTATTTTATGCAATATATTTTCTTTTGATATTCATTGAATCTTCTATTAGAAACGGGCTCATAGTAGGTTTTAAATCAATAATAGCTTGTATAGTACAATTTTATGGCTACGGAACTGGTTTTCTATTATCTTGGTATAAAATCAATATGAAGAAGGTGCCAGAAAGAACTGCTTTTCCTAATCTATTCTTTAAGTAAAATCATGAGATATAAAAATATACTTAGTTTTCTTTTAGTCGTTGTCGTAGTAGCAAGTTTGTGGTTTATCTCAAAGTATAAAGATGTCTATCGAGAAGAAATAATTTTTGATATAAGTTTTATCAATATACCTAATTCACTGATTCTTTTGGAAAATTCTAAGGAAATTCAAATTCCATTAGAAATACAAGCAAGTGGATTAACGCTCATATGGGAAAAGATTTTTGGACATAGTCTAGAGTTAGATCTAGAAAAAAACACCTATTTACGTAATGACTCACTATTTTTTAATTCAACTAAAAGTCTTAAAAATATGAGAAAAATAAAATCGCGTTCCTATGACATAGTTGGTGTAGATGATCAAGAGTTGTTTCTTAATTTTAGGAAATATGCTACTAAAAAAATACCCTTGAAGAATAGTTCAACAGCAGAGTATACAAATAATTATTATCCTCTTTCAGATCCTTTTTTTAATATAGATAGTGTTATTATCACAGGAAACGATGCTAAAGTCAAAGAGCTAGTTGTGTTTGATGTAAAAAAGAAATCTAAAGTGATAATTAAAGATAGTGTTACTAAATTTTCTATTAATCTTAAGGAAATCGATCCTGAATTAAATTATAACCCTGAAGAAATTGAATTAACATATAAAGCTACTCAAGTTACAGAAGGTACATACAACATCAAGTTAAAATTGATTAATAATTCAAATGACTACGAAATTAAAATTATACCAGATACCATAGAAGTGATTTTCTCATCTCCCGTTGCTAAGTTTGAAACTATTGACAAAGAAGATTTTGATATTTTCATTAATTATGATAAAGTAGATGATCTTAATATGTCTGTCATTCCAGAGATTAGGGTAAAGAACTCTGATGTGATTTCTTATCGTATTTCGCCTTCTCAGGTTCAAATCTTAACTATCAAATAATGAAGATTATTGGTCTTACTGGTGGAATAGGAAGTGGAAAGTCAACTGTTGCAAACATGTTCAAACTGTTTCATGTACCTATTTTCATTGCAGATGATGTGTCAAAAATGCTACTTGGTACTAACGAAGTAGTTATAGCAGCTGTAAAGGATTTACTTGGAGAACATTCTTATACTACAAATTTAGATAATGAACTCATTCCTGATAAAAAGTATATAGCATCAAAAGTGTTTAAAGATGTTGATCTACTTAAAGGTCTTAATGCCATTTTACATCCAGCAGTGAGAACTTATTTTGATGACTGGCTATTAAAACAGGATGCACCTTATATTATTTACGAAGCAGCCATACTCTTTGAAAGTGGAGGTCATAAACGTTGTGATGCTGTACTACTAATTACTACAAATATTGAGGAACGAGTAAACCGCGTTATGCAAAGAGACCAAACCTCTCGAGAAGAAGTAGAAGCTCGATTAAGTAATCAATGGTCAGATATTGAGAGACTTAATTTGTCTGATTTTGTGATTATTAATAATAATTTAGAAATCACAAAAACATATGTGTCGATAATGCATGATGTTTTGTTAAATTCCTGATTAGTTTTAAATAATTTACTAAGTTAATATATGGTTAAAGGCTTTTTAACACTTTTTCAATATGTTAAATTTGTAGAGTGCAAAAGCGTGTTTTATATTTTTTAATCGGTCTAATGAGTGTCTCACTCGCTGGTATAGTTATGGTTCAAATTTATTGGATCATTAATAGTGTTAGTGATAAAGAAGAGCAGTTTTCGTTTGCAGTGCGGCAAACCTTAGCATCTGTCTCCTCTGAGCTAGAGGATCGTGAGGTAGAGAAATTCTATGATGTTTTAGATCAAATAAGAGACAGTTTAGGAGTGCAGCCTAATCCACGTACCATAAGTGAGTTAATGTTGATACAGCGCAATCAAAACTTTGACGAGACATCAAAATATAGCACAAGTCTTTTAAATGAAAATTTTAAATTAAATCCTCAACTTCTAGATTTAGATATAGATAGTGTAACTTTTAATAAGCTTTTAAATAAAAAGAGTATTTCTACAACTAGCGGTTACTCTAGCAAAAAGAAAAAAACGATTTCAGAATTATCACAGCTAGATCAATATGCTCGTAAAGTTGATAAAGAACTTATTAGTAATTACAATTCACTTTTACCTATCTCGCAACGTATTTCAAGGGATGAACTAAATGAAATTCTAAAAGAAGAATTAGAGAATAGGTCTATAAAAGCAGACTTTGAGTTTGCTGTTTACCAAGATAGTTTTGCTACTAACATAAAGTCTGATCAGTTTGATTTTCTCACAGACGCCACATGGTCTGCACCTATTTTTAGATTCAATAATCTACAAACAGAACCTTATATTTTATATCTCAATATGCCCGATAGAAAGAAATACATTCTTTCGTCTGTAGCGGGAATGGCTCTTCTATCTCTTGTTTTTACTACCGTAATAGTTGTGGCATATTCTAATGCCATTAAACAAATTTTTAAACAACGACAAATATCTCAAATCAAGACTGATTTCATTAATAATATGACTCATGAGTTTAAGACTCCTATAGCGACAATTAATCTGGCTTTAGACTCATTAAAACATCCTAGAATTTCTGCTGATCCTGAAAAGGTAAAGAACTATCATAGAATGATCAGAGAAGAAAATAAACGCATGCATAGTCAAGTTGAAAATGTTCTTAGAATTTCAAAACTTGAAAAAAATGATCTAGATATCGAGAAAGAACGTCTAGATATGAATGAAGTTGTTGAAGATAGCATATCTCATATCCAGTTAATTCTTGAAGAAAGGAATGGCGTTATCAAAACTCATCTGGGAGCATTGAGAACAGAAGTGTTAGCAAATGAAAGTCATATCACTAATGTTATAGTAAATGTGCTTGAGAATGCTATAAAGTATACTGAAGGTGCTCCTATCATTGACGTTTTTACAGAAAATATTAAAAACAAGCTAGTGATTAAAGTGCGAGATCAAGGAATAGGAATGAGTAAGCAAGCACAACGTAAAGTCTTTCAAAAGTTTTTTAGAGAGCATACTGGCGACATTCATAATGTAAAAGGTCATGGGTTAGGACTAGCCTATGCAAAAAGAATATTAGATGACTGCGATGGAGAAATCCATGTGGAAAGTGTTAAAGGAAAAGGTAGTACCTTTAGTATTCATCTACCGATAATAACCTAAATATAAATTAATAACTTATGGAAACCGAAAACAAAAAAATACTTTTAGTAGAAGATGATCCAAACTTTGGAACAGTATTAAAGGATTACCTTTTAATGAATGACTTTGACGTAGTACATGCTAAGAATGGTATGGAAGGTTTTGAGAAATTCAAGAAAGACAATTATGACCTTTGTATCCTAGATGTAATGATGCCTTATAAAGACGGTTTTACTCTAGCTAAAGAAATTAGAGAGAAGAATGAAGAGGTTCCTATCATTTTCTTAACAGCAAAGGCTATGAAAGAAGATGTTTTAAGAGGTTATAAAGTAGGAGCAGACGACTACTTGAACAAGCCCTTTGACAGCGAGGTTCTACTCATGAAAATCAAAGCTATCATGCAACGTAAAGGACAAGATAGCCTTGCAGATTCTAAAGAGTTTGAATTTCAAATAGGTAACTTTCACCTTAATTCTAAATTGAGATTTTTATCCTTAGGCGATAAAGAACCAGTAAAATTATCTCCTAAAGAAAATGAACTTTTACGTTTACTAGCATTACACCTTAACGATTTAATGCCACGTGAATTAGCGCTTACTAAGATCTGGAGAGATGACAACTATTTCACTTCTCGATCTATGGATGTTTACATTGCAAAATTGCGTAAGTACTTAAAGGAGGATGATAATGTAGAGATTGTTAACATTCACGGAGAAGGTTTCCGTTTACTTGTTAAGGATCAAGTAGATTATTAAATAGATCAATCCATAAGTTTTTCACTAACTCGCTGTATTATTTCTGTATGGCGAGTTTTGTAGTGAAACCAGTTTACAGATAGATCTTTACGGTACCAGGTTAATTGTCGTTTTGCAAATCGTCTGGTGTTTCTTTTAATTAACCTTACCGCTTCTTCTATAGAATAAGAGCCATTAAAATATTCAAAAAATTCCTTGTATCCTACAGTTTGCAAGGCGTTAAGGTTACGGTAGTTATAAAGTTCACGTGCTTCTTTTTCTAGACCACGATCCATCATTATGTCTACACGCTTATTAATGCGCTCATATAATTCCTCACGCTCTGCAGTAAGGCCTATTTTAACGATATTAAAATTTCTTTCTTGAGCTTTACCAGTTCTTAACTCATTCATCTTTTTACCGCTTACGCGAAAAATGCCCAGCGCTCTAATTAAGCGATGAGAATTATGAATGTCTACCGTTTCAAAATACTCTGGATCGATTTTTTGTACCTCTTCTTGTAACCAAGAAATACCATTGATTTCAAATTCTAATTTAATTTGCTCGTGGACTGTTGCGGGAACATTAGGAAGATCATCTAATCCATGGGTTACCGCTTTTTCATAAAGGGCGCTGCCACCTACCATTATTACGATATCGTTTTGTTCAAACAGTTCTGGTAAAAGCTGCAATACATCTCTTTCAAAATCACCTACAGAGTAATTGTCAAGTATGCTTCTATTTTGAATAAAATGATGCGGTGCTGCTGCCAGCTCTTCTTTTTCGGGAACCGCTGTTCCTATGGTCATTTCTTTATAGAACTGTCTAGAATCTGACGAAATTATGGATGTGTTGTACGCTTTCGCGAAAGCGATACTAAGAGCAGTTTTACCTATAGCTGTAGGGCCTACGATGCAAAGTAATGTTTTCTTAGTCATCTAATGAGGCTCCACAATTGTGACAGAAGGATGCTCCGTCTTGATGCTTTTTAGAAAGACAGTTTTGACAGACTTGGGTATTTACATGTCTATAATCAGCATTATTCTCAGGATTAACCTTGTCATCGTTACTTGATTTAGAATATTCTGCACTAACAATTCCTGTAGGTACAGCTATAATACCATATCCCATAATCATAATTATTGCAGCGAGAAATTGACCTAATGGAGTTTCTGGTGCAATATCGCCAAAACCTACTGTCGTTAATGTAACAATGCACCAATATATAGATTTAGGAATACTGTCAAATCCATGTTCTGGCCCTTCAATCAAGTACATTATTGTTCCAAAGATGATTGATACTACCATCACTGCAAATAGAAATACGGCAATTTTAGGACCACTAGATCTTATTGCTTTACTTAGTTTATCTGCCTCGCCTATATATCTTGTTATTTTCAAAATCCTAAAGATTCTTAACAAACGTAGTGATCGTACAGCAAGTAACGCATTAAGGCCACCAAAAAAGAAAGTGAGGTAGAGTGGAATAGTGGATATAAAATCTATAATCCCATAAAAGCTAAAGATGTATTTAAAAGGTTTATTGATAGAGATAACCCTTAAAATATATTCAATAGTAAAAAAAACGGTTATTACCCATTCTGCAATAATGAATTGCTCACGATAATTGTTACCTAATTCTGGGACGCTCTCGAGCATCACAAGTATTAGACTTATTATTATGACAACGAGTAGAGTTACATCAAATATCTTACCTGCTGGTGTGTCTGCCTCATAAATTACTTCATGAATTTTACGTCTCCACTGGCTTGATATATGCTTATCGTTTTTCCCCATTTATTAAGAACTATGTATCGGGAACTTTTTAGGATTAGATTCATTCATGATATGATAAACTTTATCAAAAATATCATCTACACTAGGTTTAGAGAAATAATCTCCATCTGTACCATAAGCTGGTCTATGCGGTTGTGCAGCTAGACATTGTGGCTTGCTATCTAAGTGTTTCCAAGCGTTTTGTTCATCTACAATTTTTTGTAATATATAAGCACTAGCACCACCTGGCACATCTTCATCAATTACTAGTAATCTATTAGTTTTCTTAATACTTTCAACTATATCATGATTGATGTCAAATGGTAGAAGAGATTGTACATCAATAATTTCTACATCAATTCCTGCGCGCTCTAGTTCAATTGCGGCGTCACTTACTAATCTTAGTGTTGAACCGTAAGAGACTATAGTAATATCTTTACCTTCTTTAAGGGTTTCCACTTTACCTATAGGAGTTCTAAATTCTCCTAAGTTTGCCGGTAACTTTTCTTTCAAACGGTATCCATTGAGACATTCTACGATAAGTGCCGGCTCGTCACTTGCGAGCAACGTGTTGTAAAAACCAGCAGCTTGCGTCATATTTCTTGGAACAAGAACGTGTATACCTCTTACCAGATTTAAGATACCACCCATTTGTGAACCGCTATGCCATATTCCTTCCAGTCGATGTCCTCGAGTTCTTATGATTACAGGAGCTTTTTGCTTACCAGCAGTACGATATTGCACGGTAGCTAAATCATCACTCATTAATTGTAAACAATATAAAAGGTAGTCTAGATACTGAATTTCAGCAATAGGGCGTAAGCCTCTCATGGCTAAACCTATACCTTGACCTAAGATCGTCGCTTCACGTATGCCGGTATCAGCGACTCTTAGTTCGCCATATTTTTCTTGCATACCTTCTAGACCTTGATTTACATCACCTATTTTTCCTGCATCTTCTCCAAAAACCATGACTTCTGGATGCGCGTTAAAGAGAGCGTCAAAGTTTTCTCTCATTACTAATCGAGCATCTACTTCTTTACTATTATCATTGTATTCTGGTGCAACAGCGGCAATTTTAGTTGCTGCCTGATTAGAATCACTGTGTAAATAGCTGCTATATTTGTTTTGATTATTTTGAGTATAGTTAATTAACCATTTATTTAAATCTTCAATTGCTTCATGCTTCTCTTGAAGAGTAAACCTTAATGTTTTTCTTACTGCTTCTAATGTATCTCTACGGTATAACTCTTTTTGCTCTTTAAGATGAGAAGCTAATGGTTTAATAAAAACTCCATTTTCAGAAATTGCGGCTACAGCTTCTATAAGTTGTACCGCTTCATCACGCTCCTGTAAAATAGGATTGAGATAAGCATTCCATGCGGCTTTTTTACCTTCTCTAACTTCTTTTTTGATGGATTTTTCTATATCCAAAAGTTCTTCTTCTGTAGCAAAATTATTTTCAATGAGCCATTTTCTGAATTGAACGTTACAATCATATTCACGTTCCCAGTTAAGACGGTCTTCGTCTTTATAGCGTTCATGTGAGCCGCTTGTACTATGTCCTTGAGGTTGTGTAAGTTCTTCAACATGAATCATTACTGGTACATGTTGCTCTCGAGAAATTTTGCTTGCTTTTTCATAGGTTTCCATAAGAGAGACATAATCCCAACCTTTAACGGTCATTATTTCAAAACCTTCATGATTCTCATCACGTTGAAAACCAGCTTGAATCTTGCTTATGCTCTCTTTTGTAGTTTGATGTCTAGCATGAACAGATATTCCATAATCATCATCCCATACACTTATAACCATAGGAACTTGTAATACACCAGCTGCATTAAATGTTTCCCAAAAATGTCCTTCACTAGTACTTGCGTTTCCTATCGTTCCCCATGCTACTTCATTCCCTTTATTAGAAAACCCAT
>MAAC01000683.1_pt1 | contig 21929 bp, 27 predicted proteins | sample 1115981 | NCBI WGS metagenome assembly MAAC01 (sample SAMN04961126, study PRJNA320927) | seawater metagenome | isolation source: sample BD02T64 sea water enriched with oil for 64 days | place: USA:Gulf of Mexico | collected 2013-07-27
CCTCACCACCGCCTTGTCCAAAGATAGCCTCTTCGTGCTGACAGTTTGAGCAGATATGTAAACTCATATTCTCAATGATCCCAAGTACTGGGATATCCACCTTTTCAAACATTTTCAGCCCCTTCTTCGCATCAATCAAAGCGATATCTTGCGGCGTCGTAACAACCACCGAACCTGTCACGGGGACGGTCTGAGCTAAGGTCAAATGAATATCACCAGTACCCGGCGGCATATCAATGATCAAATAATCGAGATCATCCCAATTCGTATCATTCAACAACTGGCCTAAGGCTTGTGTCACCATAGGGCCACGCAAAATCATTGGGGTGTCTTCATCGACTAAAAAGCCGACCGACATAACCTGCAAGCCATGCCCTTCCATCGGTTGAATGGTTCTACCATCTGGTGAACTAGGGCGACCGGAAACACCTAGCATAGTGGGCTGGCTTGGCCCGTAAATGTCAGCATCAAGAATACCAACGCGCGCCCCTTCAGCAAGGAGCGCCAAGGCCAAGTTAACAGATGTCGTTGACTTACCTACGCCACCTTTGCCTGAGGCAACTGCAACCATATTTTTCACGCCAACCATCGGTTTAATACCTTTTTGAACAGCATGAGGCTTAATCAGCCAACTGATTGTTACATCGGCACTTTTAACACCTTCAAGTTGCTGCAAATGAGCACTGATATCGGCTTCTAATTGGTTTTTAATGCCCGCTGCTGGGTAACCAAGAACCACTTCCACTCTGAGCTCACCATTGACTAGCGTTAAGTTTTTTAACGCCTTATTAGGCAAAATACTGTTACCCGTTAGTGGGTCTATGAACTCTTTTAGATGCTGCTCTATGTCTGTTACTGACAACTCACTCATTTTTGCTCCAATTAGTCACGCAATAAAACGCTCCATTCTATACGTTTTTCAGCTATTTTGCAGACTTTAGACGCTGGCTAAAACAGCTGACTGGAATTAAGCGGTCATAAACTTTTTACCCCCTGACTGAAAAATGGTTAACACCCATGCAGTTAACTTTAGTAATATCAGCTTTCAAGATTGCACGTACTCAAACCTCACTTTAAGAATAAGGACATCATGGATATTATCAAAAAAAGCATTTTTACTGCACTCGCCGCCACTTTTCTAGTATCACTCAGCGCCTGCGCTCCAGAAGTTGGCAGCGAAGCTTGGTGTACCGATATGAAGGCAAAAGATAAAGCAGACTGGACTTCAAATCAAACGGCTGATTTCGCCAAGAATTGCATTTTTAAATAACTATTTAAGCCCAAGCTCATCAGTCTATGGTTGGTATAAAAACCGACCATCGACTTAAATTTCTGCACCCGAATGCCCCACTAACAACCCCGCTTTAACAACACGCCCTCCTATAACGATGATTTTATGGGACAATAGCGCCAAACAATTCAACCCTTAAACGTAAACTTAAATAACGACTCACCGTTTTGTGTTTAGGTATCCGTATTTATAGCCATAACTTATGTCAACAGAAATTAGAAAAATCCTTGTTACCAGCGCCTTGCCTTACGCCAACGGCCCCATTCATATTGGTCATTTAGTTGAATACATCCAAACCGATATTTGGGTGCGCTTCCAAAAGCAGCGCGGCCACAGCTGCCATTACGTTTGCGCTGATGATGCTCACGGCACGCCCATTATGCTTAGAGCACAACAAGAAGGCATCACACCGGAGCAACTGATTGCCGACACATGGACGCAACATAACGCTGATTTTGCTGACTTTAACGTATCATTCGATAACTTTTACAGCACCCATTCAGATGAAACGCGCCAATACGCCGAGCTCATCTACAACCGTCTTCATGAACAAGGGCACATTGATAGCCGCACCATCACGCAGGCGTATGACCCCGTTAAAAACATGTTTTTGCCGGATCGATTCATTAAAGGTGAATGCCCAAAATGTGGCGCCGCCGATCAATACGGCGATAATTGCGAAGTTTGTAGCGCAACCTATTCGCCTACAGACCTAATCAATGCAGTATCGGCTGTTTCTGGCGAAAAACCTATCGATAAAGACTCCGAGCATTACTTTTTCAAACTGGCTGACTTTGAAGCCATGCTGAAAGAGTGGACCCATTCTGGCCACTTACAAGAACAAGTTGCGAACAAATTAAACGAATGGTTTGAAAGCGGGCTACAAGATTGGGATATCTCTCGTGATGCGCCCTACTTTGGTTTTGAAATACCTAATGCACCGGGCAAATTCTTCTATGTTTGGCTGGATGCGCCCGTCGGCTATATGGGCAGCTTCAAAAATTTATGCGATAAAACTGACTTAGACTTTGATGAATATTGGGGCAAAGACAGCAATACTGAGCTGTATCACTTCATCGGCAAGGATATTGTTTATTTCCATGCGCTATTTTGGCCGGCCATGTTAACCGGCGCTGGCTTTAGAACACCGACGGCCATTTTTTCACACGGGTTTTTAACCGTTAATGGCGAAAAAATGTCTAAGTCACGCGGCACATTTATCAAGGCTCGCACCTATTTAGATCACCTAAACCCTGAGTATTTGCGTTATTACTTTGCCGCTAAACTCTCTAGCCGCGTAGAAGATATCGACCTGAGCTTTGAAGACTTCAGCCAACGTGTGAATACCGACTTGGTCAACAAAGTCGTTAATATTGCCAGTCGCTGTAGCGGCTTTATCAAAAAACGATTTGACGGAAAACTCTCTGCACAGTGCGCCGAACCCGAGCTATTCCAAACATTCGTTGATGCTAGCGACAATATCGCCGAGCACTACGAAACACGCGAATACGGCAAGGCCATGCGCGCCATCTCAGCACTGGCTGACAAAGCTAATCAATATATTGATGACAAACAACCGTGGGTCGTTGCTAAACAGGACGGCGCAGATGAACAGTTGCATGCTATTTGTAGCGTAGGCATTAACCTTTTCTATGTGATCGCCAGCTACTTAAAACCGGTTGTTCCGGAGATGGTGGGTAAAGCAGAGACATTCCTCAATGTAGCTAGCCTTAGCTGGCCAGAGCAGTTATCGCCGCTAACCGATCACAGCATCAATAAATTCAAACCCTTAATGACTCGCGTTGACCCAGACAAGTTAGCCGCCTTAATTGAAGCGTCTAAAGAAAGTTTAGAAAAAACACCCGCGCCCAAAAAAGCTAAAAAAATCGCTAAAGAAACAACCGAGAAAAGCGACATGATTGAATTTGATGACTTTGCTAAAATCGACCTCCGTGTGGCTCTGATTGAAAAAGCTGAGCACGTTGAAGAAGCGGATAAACTATTGCGCCTAACGCTTAGCCTTGGCGACGAAAAACGGCAAGTACTCGCGGGTATAAAGTCCGCCTATTCGCCAGAAGATCTTGAAGGCAGGCTCACCGTGATGGTTGCCAACCTCAAGCCCCGAAAAATGCGTTTTGGCGTATCCGAAGGCATGGTACTAGCCGCCGGACCAGGCGGTGGCGATATTTGGTTATTGTCGCCCGATGACGGCGCAACAGCAGGTATGCGGATTAAGTAATAATAGGCCCGCCTTTATCGGATATTGAGCATTTTATAGAAAAAGCCTATAATTCCTTTATTGAATAAAGAGTTAACTTTATATTCTTAATCGATATATGAGATTGGCGTGAACTTATATCACCTAAGCTATTAAGGCTATACTAGCCAAAAAACATCAGTGACCCTATGTCTGAATACCTACTCATCTTAGTTAGCACCATACTGGTTAACAACTTTGTATTGGTGAAATTTCTCGGCTTGTGCCCTTTTATGGGCGTTTCAAACAAGCTAGAAACCGCTATGGGCATGGGTTTAGCAACAACCTTCGTATTAACACTTGCATCCGTTTGCAGCTATTTAGCCAACCAATATTTACTGGAACCGCTGGGCTTAGAATACCTACGCACAATCACCTTTATTGTTGTGATAGCGGTGGTGGTGCAAATGACCGAAGCGATCGTACATAAAACCAGTCCTTTGCTCTATCAAGTATTGGGCATTTACCTACCGCTAATTACCACTAATTGCGCGGTGCTCGGTGTTGCGCTATTGAGCGTGCAAGAAGACCATGGCTTTATAGAGTCTGCTTTGTATGGTTTCGGTGCTGCCATCGGCTTCTCATTAGTATTGGTTCTTTTTTCCACTATACGCGAGCGCATTACCGTATCCGATGTCCCCGAACCCTTTAGGGGCAATGCTATTGCACTAATTACCGCGGGCCTAATGTCGGTTGCTTTTATGGGCTTTTCTGGCTTGGTGAAATTCTAACGATGTCTTTTTTCATTCTTATTGCGCTGTTCGCAGGCCTCGGCATTTTGCTGGGTTACGCCGCCATTCGTTTTAAAGTAGAAGGCAATCCCATTGTTGACCAAATTGACGCCGTGCTACCGCAAACTCAGTGCGGGCAATGTAATTTCCCCGGTTGCCGACCCTACGCTCAGGCCATCGCTGATGGCGAAGCGGATATTAATCAATGTCCTCCTGGCGGCGAAGCAGGCATTGCAGCATTGGCAGATCTACTCGGCGTTGAAGCAAAGCCGCTTAACGAAGAAAATGGCGTTGAACAAGCCACCTTAGTTGCGGTTATCGATGAAGACATCTGCATTGGTTGTAAATTATGCATTCAAGCCTGCCCCGTGGACGCCATTTTAGGCGCGCCAAAACATATGCACACCGTGATTGAGGCGGAATGCACCGGTTGTGAATTATGCCTGTCACCGTGCCCGGTCGAATGCATTAGCATGGAACCGCTGGCAAAAACACTGGCACTTTGGCAATGGGACAAGCCCGAAAAAGCCCAACAAAAGGCAACATCATGAAACTTTGGCGCTTTAATGGCGGACTACCTTCGTTGGCAGAGCACAAAAACGAATCCGTCAATCTACCTATCGAATCCGCACCTGTGCCCGCTACCCTCGTTTACCCGTTACGCCAACACATCGGCAACGCGGCTACTCCACTGGTTGAAGTTGGCGACAAAGTGCTGCGTGGTCAAAAAATTGCCGACGCTCAAGGTCTCATTAGCGCACCGATTCATGCCGGAAGCTCCGGTATTGTTAGCGACATTTCCGACCAGCTTATTCCACACCCTTCTGGCTTTTCTGCGCCTTGTATTAGCATTAAAACAGACGGCCTTGATGAAGAAGTAGCCGCTGAACCTTGCGCCGATTTTCGACAATTATCAGTCGCCGATTTAATTGCCATTATCCGCGACTCCGGTATCGTTGGCTTAGGCGGTGCGGCCTTTCCGACCGCGATTAAACTCGACAACCAAAGTAAGACCCGTCACATTGAAACCCTCATCCTAAACGGCGCTGAATGCGAGCCGTATATTTCTTGTGACGACCGTTTATTAAAAGAGCGCGCCGATCGCGTTATCGAAGGTGTTGAGATACTGCTGCATATGTTGGGTGCAAAAAAAGCCATTATCGCTATTGAAGACAATGTTCCCGATACCTTCAAATCGATTCAAACGGCCGTTGCAAACAATAACAACCCCATTATTAGCGCTGCACAAATTCCAACCATTTACCCAACTGGCGGCGAAAAACAACTGATTAAAACCTTAACTGGAAAAGAAGTTCCCAGCGGCGAGATACCTGCCGACATCGGCATTGTTTCAATCAATGTGGGCACTGTTCACGCCATTCAGCAAGCGGTTATTGCGGGCAAGGTACTGACCTCAAGAATCATTACCGTGACCGGTGAAGGCGTTAAGACACCACACAACCTTGAAGTACGTGTTGGCACCCCGATCAGCACACTTATCGAGGTCTGCCACGGCTATACCGAACACGCTGAACGGTTAATTATGGGCGGCCCAATGATGGGTTTTGCCTTATTAAACGATGAAATACCCGTGGTTAAAGCCACTAACTGTATTCTAGTGGCCAGTAAACACGAAGCCATTACCGATAAACAAGCCATGCCTTGCATCCGTTGCGGTCTATGTGCCAGCGCTTGTCCGACAACGTTGCTTCCGCAGCAACTCTATTGGTATAGTCGCTCGGAACAATTAGAGAAAGCCGAAAGTATTAACCTATTTGATTGCATTGAATGCGGTTGTTGTGATGTTGTGTGCCCGAGTCACATTCCATTAACCCAACATTTTCGATACGCAAAAAGCGCTCTAAAAGTACAAAACCATGAAAAGCATTTGTCCGATATTGCGCGTGAGCGTTTTGAAGCACGCGATGCCCGACTAGCACGTGACAAGGCAGAACGCGCCGAAAGATCACGCAAAAAGAAGGCCGCTTTAAAAAACAAACCTGCTAAGGATGAAATTGATGCGGCTATCAGTCGATCTAAAGCAAAAAAACAAACCGTCACCGAGAAAAAGAGCTAAATCGTGCATTTTTTAACCTCAAACGCGCCCTTTATTGCCCCGCAAAATAGCATTCAAAAAATGATGCTATGGGTACTTGCTGCATTAGCACCGGGCATATTCACCATGGTTTGGCAGTTCGGCTATGGCGTACTATTCAATATCATTATTTGCGTTTCAACAGCCGTTGCCGCTGAAGCATGTATGCTCTACCTTCGCGGTCGCCCTATTTTACCGTTTGTTAGTGACTTAAGCGCCGTCGTTACTGCTGTATTACTCGCCTTAGCTTTACCCACCTTAGCACCGTGGTGGATCCCCTTTATTGGCGCATTTATTGCCATCGTTATTGCTAAACACTTGTACGGCGGCTTGGGCTACAACCCGTTCAACCCCGCAATGGTCGCCTTTGCCGTGTTGATGGTGTCGTTCCCGAAAAGCATGACCGTATGGATGCTACCTCATTCATTACTGCCAAGCGGCAGCAGCTTTTCTGACCTCTTTGTTATCATTTTCGGTACGCATTCAAACAACGAGCTGGTTGACGCGATAACCGCGGCCACGCCTCTAGATGAAATGAAAACGCTGCTCGGCTTAAACCAAACAACGGCGGAAATTAAAACCTCCTCAATCTTTGGTTCAATCGCTGGAGAAGGTTGGCAATGGGTGTCTATTGCTTATTTACTTGGCGGTATCTTTTTATTATTTAAAAAAATCATTAGCTGGCACATCCCCGCCGGATTATTATCTGGTTTGCTTGTCATAAGCCTGTTTTTTTACCTGCTTGACCCGGGCCTCACGCCATCACCAGCCTTCCATTTACTCAGTGGCGGCGCAATATTGGGTGCGTTTTTTATCGCCACCGACCCTGTCACAGCAGCAACGACATTAAAAGGTCGTTTTATTTACGGCGCACTGATTGGCGTTTTAACTTACATTATTCGCACATGGGGTGGTTACCCTGAAGGTATCGCCTTTGCCGTTATATTGATCAATATGGCCGTGCCTTTAATCGACCACTACACGCGGCCTCGCGTTTACGGGCACAACTAACATGGCTAATAACAAGACATTAATCATCAAATCTGGCTGGGTGCTGGGCCTATTTTCGCTCATCGGCATCGGCTTAGTGTCTTTTACACATTCGGTTACTCACGAAAAAATTGCGGAAAATGAGCGGCTGTTTGTTTTAAAGAATTTACGCGAACTCATCCCAGATGAGCTATACGACAATGATTTATTAGAAAAGCCCTTAAAGATTTCCGATAGTAGCGCATTTGGTAGCGAACATGAGGTAACCGTTTATCGAGCCTTCAAGGGTAAACAATTGATTGCAATAGTCGCTGCTCCAACCGCACCCGACGGATACAATGGCTCTATTAAACTTCTGGTAGCCATTCAGGAAAATGGCGAACTAATCGGCGTTCGCGCAGTCTCACACCATGAAACGCCAGGCTTAGGGGACGCTATAGACACCAATAAAAGTGACTGGGTTTACTCATTCAATGGCCTCTCGTTACAAAACCCAGACATTAAAAATTGGCGGGTAAAACGAGATGGTGGCGAGTTCGACCAATTTACTGGGGCCACCATAACGCCACGCGCCATCGTCAAAATGGTGTTAAAAACCTTACAATACTACCAAGCAAATCATGATGCGCTAGTGAATACCGATGGATAGCTATAAACAAATTTTAAAAAATGGCCTTTGGGATAACAACCAAGCATTTGTTGCCTTGCTTGGGCTCTGCCCCTTATTAGCCGTAAGCAACACGGTTATTAACGGCTTAGGGCTTGGCATCGCCACCACATTAACCCTTATTTTATCCAATGCCATTGTCTCTTTGGTTCGCCAACAAGTTGGTAGCGAAATACGACTGCCGGTTTTTGTGTTGATAATTGCATCGATTGTGACGGCAATTGAGCTGATTATGAACGCATTCTTCTACGAACTATATTTAATACTCGGTATTTTTATTCCCCTCATCGTCACCAACTGCTCCATTATTGGTCGCGCCGAAGCCTTCGCCTCGAAAAACCCACTGGGCGCCTCCTGTGTTGACGGACTGGCTATGGGGCTTGGTTTTACTTGCGCCCTCGTTATCTTAGGTGCGGCGCGCGAGATGCTGGGTTCTGGCACCCTATTTTCAAACGCTCATCTAATGTTTGGCGAAGCCGCCAGAGACATGACGATTTACGTCATTGACGATTATGAAGGTTTCTTGCTCGCTATTTTACCACCGGGCGCTTTCATTGGTTTGGGCCTACTCATCGCATTAAAGAACGTCATTGATAAACGATTAGCAAAGCCAGCGAGCCAACCAGTCACTTTATCAATGGAGCCTAAAAAGGTTTAATAGCGCGCCATGAGCAGTACCACTTATTCATGGGGGACTCTTGTTTATAAGCCCAAATCGGCGCTTTTGTTTATCCTCATCTCCCTTATTGTGCACGCTGCTCTAGCAGCTTTTGCCTACAAAACCGGTATCTTTGCAACGGAAGATATCGACAGCATGCCTGCAAAAAGAGTCAGTGTCTTGCTAACTGAACCCACACCGGTTACTCCACCGCCTATTCAACCGATCAAACCTAAGCCAAAAGTAATAAAAAAGCGCAAAGTCGTCACTCAGGCGCCATCGCCCAAGAAAATTAGCGTAAAACCAGTAAAAAAAGTAATTAAGCCTGTACCGCCTAAAATTATTCCAAAAAAAGCAGCCTCGCCATTACCTGTGCCTGTTAGTAAACCCGCCACCTTTACCTCACCGCAGCCTACCTACCAACCAAAACCAAAATACCCCTCAATCGCTAGGCGCAGGGGAACAGAAGGAATCGTTATTTTCGAAATTTCAGTTGCTAATGATGGACACGTTAATCAAGCCATTATCATTCAAAGCTCTGGCTCGTCGGCTTTAGATCGGTCTGCTTTAAAAACCATCAAAACATGGCAGTTTCCCGCCAGCCGTTTTAATTCGTTATCTACCTTTAAGCAAAAAATAGAGTTTCGCCTTAACGCCTACTAAATACTTTCCCATGCAGTCCAAACCGGCTCACACTCTTTAGGAAAAGCCGACATAGAACCGATATCACTCCACTGGCTCAGCTGATGAAAGTCGGAACCACACGAAGCTAATAAGCCTTTATCTATACTAAGACCCGCCAAAAAACGAGTTTCGTCTTGTGTTTGCTTACCAGAAACAACTTCCATAGCACGCCCACCTGCTTCAATAAAATCGTCTAATAGCAGCGATAACTTGGTTCTCGTCATTTTATATTTCAATGGGTGCGCCAACACTGCAACGCCGCCAGCCTCAACAATCCACTGAATTATTTGCGGCAAATCAGCCCAGCATTGCTTCACATCACCGATTTTTCCATTACCCAAATACTTTTTGAAGGCCGCCGACATATCTTTAACCAGCCCCAGATCAACAAGGTGTTGCGCAAAGTGCGGCCGCCCGACATTACAGTGGTTAGCAATTTCTTCAACTTGTTGGAAATTAATCGGCAGCCTAGCTTTCGTTAAACGCTTTGCTATTAACACGGCCCGATCACTCCGCGCCCTTTCTTGCTGAGCAACGCCTTCAATAATTGATTCGCTGTCCAAATTTAAATTCAGTCCCACGATATGGACGTTAATCCCACGCCATTGTGTAGACAGTTCGATACCAGGAATAATAGTCATTCCATCACACTTAATATCCGCCAACTGTTGATAAGCAGCTACTGTGTCATGGTCTGTAATAGCCAGCACATCCACACCATTGGCTTGCGCTCTTGCAACAAGTTCATTTGGCGTTAGCTTGCCGTCAGAAACAAGCGTATGTGTATGTAAATCAATCTTCCTCATACCGCTTAGTTTACACTCAGCGCCCCGCTTGAATGGTAAAATCGACGCTTATTCAAAACTGATCTATTGATTATGCAAATTACTAAAGATACCGTTGTACGATTTCACTACACACTAAAAAACGACGAAGACCAAGTTGTTGAAAGCTCCGCAGGGCAAGACGCAACCGCTTACTTACAAGGTCACGGCGGAATGATTCGTGGCGTGCAACTCGCCCTAGAAGGAAAACAAGCCGGCGACAAATTCAACGTTACTGTCCAACCGCAAGATGGTTACGGAGAACGTGTAGACGACTCTATCCAAAGTGTTCCGGTTAAGCATTTAGCCGGTTCAAAAAAATGGCGCCCTGGGATGATCGCTACGGTACATACCGAGAAAGGTCAGCGTCAGGTGAGTATCGTTAAAATCGGTAAGTTCATGGCCAAAGTGGATACTAACCATCCGCTTGCCGGTCAAACACTGCATTTTGATATCGATATCGTGGATGTTCGCGAAGCAACGCAAGAAGAAATTTCACACGGCCATGCACACGGCGCAGGCGGCCACCACCATTAATAGAGGTTATTAATGCCTGCCTTACCTGTTCTGTACTCATTCCGTCGCTGTCCGTACGCCATGCGCGCTCGGCTTGCCATCAGGTACAGCGGCGTACCGGTGCAGTTGCGTGAGGTAGTGTTACGTAACAAGCCCGCTCAAATGCTCGCTATATCGCCGAAAGCCACCGTGCCTGTGTTGCAATTAGCCAATGCAGATGTGATAGATGAAAGCTGGGACATCGTACATTGGGCAACATTGCAGCAAGACCCTGATCACATCAGGGGCAATGCTCAACGCGTTCAAGAGGCGAACCTATTGATTGAGGAGAATGATAATAACTTTAAAAAACATTTGGATCATTACAAATACGCCGACCGCTTCCCCGAATTCCCAGCTGAACATTACCGAACACAGGCCGAAGCTTTTCTAAGGTTATTAGAACAGCGTTTAGCAAAACACGAATTTCTGATCGATCAACAACCATCACTCGCCGACCTCGGTATTTTCCCTTTTATTCGCCAATTCGCTCACGTTGATATTGAGTGGTTTCGTCAAACGCCTTACAGCAATTTACACCGTTGGTTTGACCATTACCTAACCTCTGAATTATTCGACAGCATTATGCATAAATACGCGCCTTGGGCTGAAGGGCAAGAGAGCATTCAGTTTTAAACTCTTTCATTCGTCCTGCCGCTGGCATAAGATTGAACATATCAATGGAGATGAGTATGAACCACTTTATTAGCCGTTTTCTCACGTTGCTATCAATCAGCGTTGCACTTATCGGTTGTGCTGGCATCACATACCACGCCGAACCGCCACAAATCAGCATCAAAAACCTTCAACTGATTGACGCACAATTGCTTGAGCAGCGATATGAATTAACCCTGCGCATTCAAAACACTAACGACTTCCCGCTTTTTATTAAAGGCCTTAGCTATACGCTAAACATCAATGGCTCAGCGTTTGCACACGGCGTTAGCAAACAGTCGGTCGATGTTATGCCTTATGAAGAACAGTTTTTAAGCGTCTCATTGGTTAGCAATACACTTGGCCTTATCAAGCAGCTACAAACACTATCCAATAACAAGCCGCTGCACTTTCGTTTGCAAGGCCACCTCAGCCACGGCACCCTTGCTAACCCCATTTCGTTATACAACCTACCCTTTGAAAAAGAAGGCACTTTGGACTTTGCAAGCTTACTCAGTAAGTGAACCAATGCGGCAACTATCGGCTCTAAGCAAATAAGCCTTACACAGGAGATTCCCATGAAAACGCTATCTATTTTGATACTCAGCACCATTTTAATGGCTTGCGCAGGGCCTAACCCATATGGCGCATCGAATCAGCGCTACTCAACCAGCGAAGCCAACCAGTCGTTACAAGTTAACAACGGCATTATTATTGACCTTCAGGCGGTAACCATTGATTCAGAAGGCAATATCGTGGGCAAAGTTGCAGGCGGGTTAATTGGCGGCATTGCCGGCAGTAGCGTCGGCGGCGGTCGTGGTCGCTCTGCTGCCGCAGTTGCAGGCGCGGTGGTTGGCGGCATTATCGGCAATAAAGCCGAAGCACTATACAACCGAGCTAATGGCGTGCAAATAACAGTACAAATGAATAATGGCCAAATTCAGTCCGTTGTACAAGAAGTTAACCCCAACATATTATTTAGCAAAGGCGATCACGTCACCTTAATTAAAAGCGCAGCGGGAAAACTACGCGTTATTCAATAACCTAAGCATTAAAGCAGCTGAGATAGCAAAACACTTGGGTCGTTATAGTCATAGCTCAATACGCGCTTCTCATTAGACGTTTCCAGCACCAAGCTTGGGAAACTCCTAACCCCCATGCTTCTAGCAAACTTAATCTCAGCCAATAATTGCTGTTGTGTCGACACGCTGTTTAACGCATCGGCAAACGCTAGACTATCCAAGCCTATATCCTGCGCGCATTCAATCAGCACGTCATCATCGGCTGGGTTTTTAGCCTTCAAATAATAGGCTTGCTGAATCGCTAACAACATTCGCCTTTCCGATTCGCTATCTAACATTCTCGCCGCAATGATCGCGCGAGATGACGGGTAGGTCGATCGCCTTGGCGAACACAGCGTCCAAAAATCATGGTTAAACTGCGTGCTGGGAACCTTTTCTTCAATACGGTACCAGCCTGAACTGATTCGCTGTTGTAAATCTATATCCATCGGCTCATCACTATCAGGCGCTAAACCGCCTAACACATAGCGCACCTCAATATCACTCGCTAGAGACGCCTGCACCTTTGTCCAAACCTTATTAAACGCCCAACACCAGCTGCACATCGGGTCGTGCACGTAATACAGTACTTTATCCATATTGTTTTACCCAACCAGCAATAATTTGTTGTAACTCGCGCAAGCCATCTGTTAATGCCGCTGGGCCTGGTTGTAAAATATTCACTGACTTTATTTCAAACAGCTGATGGTGCTTTACCGCCGGAATATCAGACCAGCCATCCCGTTGCGCAACACGTTCTGGCCTAAATTTCTTGCCGCACCACGAGCCGATAATAATATCCGGTTGTCGAGCAATCACCCGTTGCGGATCGTCAATAATTCTATTCTTGCCGCCCGCCTCTTTCGATAGTTCAGGAAAACAATCAACACCACCTGCTATTTCGCCTAACTCAGACACCCACTTAATACCAGAAATAAGCGGATCATCCCATTCTTCAAAGTAAATCAGCGGCTTTTTTACATACCCTTTAGCCTGCTCCATGCTGTCATCTATATTCTTTTGATATTGCCTAACCAACACCGCCGCCTTTTCCGGTTCACCAATCAGCGCACCTAGCGTGTGTAGCATGTCGAAAATCTCAACAATCGAACGCTGGTTAAAGACGTGTACTTGTAAGCCTGCCCGCACCAACTCAGCGGTAATATCTGCCTGCATATCAGAAAATGCCAATACCAAATCAGGCTTTAGTGCCAAAATTTTATCTATTTTTGCCGAGATAAAAGCCGATACTTTGGGCTTTTCCTTACGCGCAATAGCAGGACGCACGGTAAAGCCAGAAATACCGACAATGCGATCTTGTTCACCCATTAAATAAAGTGCCTCGGTTGTTTCCTCTGTTAAACAAACAATCCGCTGTGCACCGTAACTATTTTTAATCATTCTCTAACTCACTTAGCCGTTCTAATGGGCTTATTACTTTATCCAAATTTTGTTGCAATACATGTGTGTAGATTTCTGTTGTTTTCACATCGTTATGTCCTAAGAGCTTTTGCACTACGCGTATATTTGTACCAGACTCAAGCAAGTGCGTCGCAAAAGAATGCCTAAATGTATGCGAAGTGACTCGTTTATTAATATTTGATTTCTTTTTAGCGCCGCTAATTGCTTTCCTTAATGTCGAATCATCTAAATGATGTCGCCGAATAATTCCACTGCGAGGGTCTTTGGATAAACTTTTCGATGGAAAAACGTATTGCCAACCCCACGTTAGCGCCGCATTAGGGTATTTACGCGCTAGCGCATTGGGTAAAAACACACCTGGCACATCATTCTCCCTATCCTTATCAAACTGTTTACGTGTTTCATCCAAATGCGCTTGTAAAAACGGTTCAACTGTTTGCGCCAATAAAGCTGTTCTATCTTTTCCGCCCTTTCCATCCCTAATTAATAAGTACCCATTTGCAAAATCTATATCTTGCACGCGTATTCTTAATACCTCCATTACACGTAACCCACCTCCGTACATCAACTGTGCCAATAAATTATGAACACCCTTCATATTGCCTAACATCTTCATCACTTCACCTTGGCTTAACACCACTGGTAAGCGCACCGCTTTTTTAGATCGTATTGGCGCTAGATCATCTGCTATTGGCAAACCCAAAACTTGCTTGTAAAGAAACACAATGGCATTAAGTGCCAAGTTCTGGGTGGACGCGGCATAATTCTTGTTCACAGCCATATGTGATAAAAAAGCCTCTATGTGACTTTTACTTAACCCCTTAGGATGCTGCTTATTATGAAAACGTATAAATGTAAGAATCCAATGGATATAGGACTCTTCTGTTCGCGAAGCATAATGATGGTATCGAAGCACCTCTTTAACCTGATCCATTAAACGAACTGACTGTGGCACGAACCGTACCTTTGGTTTAGACTTTCCTTGAAAAGGCATGAAACAATTCCCTGTTTGCTCTTTATTATGATATTAACAGGAATTTTGTTCCTGCTATATAAGGTCCTGTTAATAACAAGTTATATTTTAAAACAAGGGTTTGTAGCATGAATCAAGAAGAACTAATTCGAGCGATTCAAAGAGTTGGAATGGGAACATTCGTTAAATACTTTGAGGCATTTTCTGATGAATCAAAGGAATCTGATGATCTAGTTGCAGCCCTAATTAAAATAGAAGGTTATGGGAACGATTCAGCAAGAACCAAAGTTAATTCAGCTCGTAGGATTTTAAGCTGTAATTTAAGCGAAGAAGCTCTACAGGTAATATCAGATAGCCAAAATACAGATAGCTGGGTTGCACCAAAAGCAATATTCTTAAAGGAGCAATATGAAAATTAAACATACAACTTATAGCATCGTGTTTATTGCTTTACTTGCTGGATGCGCCACAACCACAACGGGACCAATGCCAGCAGGTAAAAACACCTATGTTATGTCTCGTCAAGAAGGCGCCTTTCCTTCCGGTAGTGAGCCGTTAATGGCGGAGGTTTTAGCAGAGGCAGGTGTTTTTTGTTCAAACCAAGACAAAGAAGTTAAGTTAATTAACACAACTGAAAATTCTGGCCCATATATATTAGGCAATTACCCAAAAGCAACAATAACATTTTCATGTATTTTGCCTATAGCCAGTCAATAAAATATAACAAAAATATTAAGGCGACGCGCAAAGAAACGCGCGCGTCTTATATAAAACGTTAGAGGTAACAATATGCCTACAAATAAAATAACTATCGAATTTCAAGGTCAGAGTTACCATGGTTCTTACCTTGTTCGCGGCGGTAAAGTCGTAGTTTCTCGGCAAGGGGCAACCAAGTCGGCCCCAACTGACTTTGGGCTGCCAGAGACTCTGGCGATTCAAGTACTTCACGAGATCGTAAGGTGTGAAGTTCTTGGCATTCAAGACCCTCAGTCTCGGCGCTGATATTTAAATATGACTGCATAAAAGGGTAAAGGTTTTTCTCAGCCATCCCCTCTCCAATTCGGTAATCAATAAACCGTCCTAATGCAAAAAGTGCATACGCTTTATCTTCTTTCTTAATGCTGCATCCACCTCTAACAAGGTTGTCAACCAGACCGCTTACAGCGCCACCGGTTTCTAGTTTGTCAATTTCGTTATTCATATGTATTGTTTCCTATGTTTTCACAATTAATCGCGTCGGGTTACACTAGGCGTTAGAGGGATATATGATTATCGACACAAGCATCATAGGCACTATAGTTTCAGTAATTAGTCTTATTCTAGCCTTCGTCTTTTGGTGGTTAGCATCAAGGCAGGCTGAGAAATCCGACCGTGTACTAAATGAAATAAAAGACCAAATCATGTCGTGGCAAAGCAAAATGAACAATGCCGCTATAAGCCTAATTGAAGCAAGACCTGAAGTTATTGCCCAGAAAGTAGCTTTGGCTGAAAACCAAAATAATGCTAAATTCATAAACCGGCTTGCCGATATAATCGAAAAGCTCGCCAGCGAAGCGAACGAGCAAAACACTGGGCAAAAACTCGCTGTTGTTAAGGAGCTTTTAGAGCACCAAAAGCATCTCGTCATTGAAAGTGAGCGAATCAAAGCCCAAACCATACTTGGGCAACAATCAAACCAATCTGAACAATAGTGACTATCACCGCAGCCCAAACTAAAAGCTTTTCAAATCGTCCAACCTTTGGTGGCTCGCTGTCAAAAAGCCTACCCAGCAGGTCAAGTGGTAAATCTAATATGTTCATTACAATCCCTCTAACAAAAATATCAAAGCGACGCGGGAAAAGACCCGCGCGCCTTATATAAAGCGTTAAATGGTAAATAGGACTGGAGAATATGGCAGGTAACAAGAAAGGACTATCTCTAACAGTTGTTGCTTTAATCGTTGCAATAGTCGGTGTATTAGCACCAATAATGTGGGACTTGTGGAGTTCTTCAGCTGAAGTTACTTTAACCACAGCGCATACGGTTACAATCGTAGAGAAAAAAACTGATGTTGAAAACTTGGTTATTCTATATGACGGTCAAAAAATTAACACGTTGTCTAAATCTAGCTTTGAATTTCAAAATACAGGAAGAACAGCAATAACAGCAAGCGATCTAATTTCTGAGCCAACGCTGGAGTTGAAAGATGGACAGATTTTTGAGGCAGAGATAAATGAAACTTACCCAGCAAATATTGGGGCAAGTATTTCGACTCTAGGGCCATTAATAACTTTGAGTTTCAAACTTTTAAACCCAGGTGATTACATAAAATTTAGTGTTTTAATCGATGTGCCGAATCCGGTTTTTTCTGCGTCATCAAGAATTAAAAATGTTAAAGAATTACAGCGTGTTCAGGCTGAAGATCAGATTAAAGTCAGTGGCAGCATTGGTTTTTGGGTATATGTAGTCGCTGGGTTTTCACTGCTGTTTTTCTTAGTTTTCGTAATGTTACTTACAGAGGTTCCAAAGTTAAAGCAGCAGATAAAAGCAATTCGTAATTCTGACACCCCGCTACATACGGGAGAACCTACCAGTGTAGTTCGTTCATATATAGATATTGACTTGTCAATGATAACTAAAAAGAAAAGGGAGGATCTGAAGGGAATTATACCAGTAGGGGCAAGCGTTCTATCCGAAGAGAAAGCAGAAGAGTTGATATCGCAAATACGTACTACCCTATCTGACGAATCTCCGCTCGCTGGCGCTATCATTTGTCTTATTATAGTTGGCATTGGCGGCTGGTATGTATTCAGCTCGGTGTTTATATAAAACATTTAACAAAAACATCAAGTTCGCCAGCAAAAAACACGCTGGCTGGGACACGCAAAGAAACGCGCGCCCCTTATGTAAAGCGTTATGTTTCCTCTGGTGTCCGTAACGCATAAAACATCGGAGGCCACGACACTAAAGCCCCAAGGAAAAAATATTGGATTATCTCAATGAGTTTCTTTCCAGCCTCACTGCCCCACCAATCATCATTGTTTCCGCCCTGATCGGCGCTTTGGTTGCTTTGTACGTTAGAAGAATTAACAGCAAGCGAGGTATTATTAACCACTTTATTCAATCGCTTTTCGTCTCCATTTCTGAGCTTGGAGACACTAGCAATAACAGTCTTTGCGCTTTCGATGTGCTCAAGGGTAGCTTCGTTACTCATCATGGCGGTTTCCTTGCTGTTTACAGTCAACTCGGGATTATCCGCAAATACAGGATTAAAAAAGCATGGCAAGAGTATTATGGAGATGATGGAGATCAAGAATGGTATCTTCCAAATGAATACTCTGTTCTCCTGAGCAATCAGCTCGCAAATACTTCTACCAATACAAAAAAGTTGGCTATACATAGAATTACCTCATTAGTTAAATTGTGCAAATAAAAAACATAACAAAAATATCAAAGCGACGCGAAAAGAGACCCGCGCGCATTATATAAAGCGTTAGTTTCAAGGAGGAACTTTGAAGGGTATACCAAGCGCACCAACAGATAATATTTATAAATTCATGGCTATTTCTGGCTTATGGTTTATCGCAGGGTTTATTGCGTTATATATTTGGTCAGTTAACACCCAAATTCAGCTAGATAAAGAAATCTTAAAAGCTCAATCTTACTTCTTCTCAATAAAGATAGAGAGGACGATAAAAAAACGCTTAGAATCAATCAAAAAAGAGGAATTCGATAGGAATAGGCTTGACTGGGTTCCGGCGTCATATAAACCAGAACAAGAAAAAGTATAGATATCCAAGGCGCTTGAAAGTCATCAGAAAATTATTAAGCAAAGCAAAAGTGTTCTTGATAGTAACACTGGGGAAAAGTTTCAACTTATAGAGCGCTGGGATGTAAGGGTTGCAGGTTCGTTGTATATTTTCTTAATGGTTGGCTTAACTTGGTTTGGGTTTTCTAGGTGGATAAATGAGACTCAATATATAGATGAAAAGTTAAAGCAATTAGATTTAAAAATAAAAGAACAAAATTTAAAAAAGGTTAAACTTGAAATTAGCCAATTAAAACTAACAAGAATATCAAGGCGACGCGCTAAAAGGCGCGCGCGTCTTATATGAAACGTTAGCCATATATAAAGAAGGGTCAGATGCTAGATTCAAAATATGTTGAAGGAATTAAAATTGCACCTTTTGATGGAAAGGTAACAGAAGCAATTGAAGAATACTCACTTGAAGGAGGTGGAAAAACAATGGTTGTTGGTGTCCAAAATATGGATGGCGACACTTATAGAGTTATCCATGCACTTGGTATGAGCGCATATATCAACATCACGTCAGGACTTGCAAGAATTGGCCTAACAGATCAATTGTGTAATTCAATTCAAGGAAAAAATGGCTTTGACAGCATGTTTGTGGTTTCAGAGTCACTAAAAAGTTCTTTAAATCAACAGCAAGAGGCTCATAAGCCAACTGTATTAGAGGATCTTGAGGAGGAAGAAAGTAGTTTTAAAGAACTCGAGAAGACTGAGAAAGATTCAATAATCCAAAGCAGGCTCGGCCAAGGAGCATATAGGCAATCCTTAATTGATTACTGGCAAGGTTGCGCAGTTACAGATTGCAGTTACTCTCCATTACTTCGCGCATCACATATAAAACCGTGGCGTGCATCAAATAACATTGAGCGCCTTGACCCATTTAATGGGTTGTTGTTATCACCAAATTTAGACGTTGCATTTGACACCGGTTACATATCATTCGATAAAAAAGGGAAAATAATTATCTCAAGTGCGTTAATCCCCGTAGATGCTTACTCCTTACGAATCACTCCAAAATTAAGGATAAAAACAAAGCTACTGTCTATAAAACACCAAGCATATCTTGAGTATCATCGAGCCGAAGTGTTAAAAAATGGCTAACAAAAAAATCAAGTTCGCCAGCAAAAACACGCTGGCTGGGACGCGGAAAAAGACCCGCGCCCCTTATTTAAAACGTTAGCGACTTACTCATGGAAGAATTTGAATACGATGATGATTTCTTAGCAAAGACGATAAAAATTGCTTTTGAAGATAAAGAAAACTATTGCGTTCCTAGAGGGATTAACAGACTTGACTATATCAATAATCATGGCTGGTGGGTGCGCGTCACACGGGATAATGCACAGTTCAAAAAACTTTTCAGTGATGGTTTGCATGGTTCCCCTGAGCAATCATTACATGCCGCAATTAAATACCGGCATGAAATAATTTCATCATTCCCTGTTACTTTAAAGACACAATCAGGGCGTTCTTTACCCCTTGAGCCAAATCAACGAATTTGGAGAATAGAAACAAAAGGTAAAAAACAGCCATATATTTGCTGGAAAGCACGTTGGTATGATGAAAATTTCAAAGCACATAATAAAAGCTTTTCGGTTAAAAAATTCGGGGAAAAAGAAGCACGCTTAATGGCTCTAAGTACGGCGACCAAAGAACATAATAATAAAATCAAACTATCAAAAGTCCCAGATAATTACTCAAACTTCAAAACAAAAGAGTTAAATCGCTACGATATAAAATTATTAACATCCGCTAGTAGGGGTGATTACGAAAATATAAAATCAGAAGATATAGAGGATGCTCCTTTTGCATTCGAAGGCGAGGAAACGTTTGTAATACATAAAGCCATTGAAAGAAATAAATCATTAAGAGATGCTAAAATATTAGATTTTCTAACATCACACGATACACTTCACTGCGAAGTTTGTAGCTTTAATTTTTCCGAGACATATCCATTCTTGGAAAAGAATCTTATTGAGGTTCATCATATTATTCCTTTAGCTTCACTAACAAAAGCAGAAAAAACCGAACTTAAAGATCTTGTTCTCCTATGCTCTAATTGTCATTTTGCTATTCATCAAGGAAATTGCACAGATAACCTAACTAAAGCTTATCAATTATTTAAATCTGATCGCAATGAAAAAAATCGCTAACAAAAAGGTCAAGTACGACGCGCAAAAAGCGCGCGCGTCTTACCTAAAACGTTATGCTCAAAAATAAAATATGGAACATTTAATTTCTCTTGTAGATTCATTAGCATGGCCAGCCACAGTTTTGGCATTGTTTTATATGCTGAGAGAACCATTAAGGAGCCTATTACCATTCGTTGAAAGTATTAAATACAAAGATGGAGAAGTAAAATTTCGTAAAGGCCTTAAAGAAGCTAGAGCAGAGGCAATAGAGTCAAAAATTGAACTAAAACCGTCGCCCGAAGAAAAAGAAGAGATAAATCAGTTATTAAATATTTCACCATCATCAGCAATAGTGGAATCATGGAAGGAAATAGAAATTGCAGCACGAGATAAAATACAAGAACTAGTAAAAGATAAAAAAATAATATTTAAATCCCAACGCAACCCATTGTCTCATCTGCAAATGACGGGAGCTCTAATACCGTCAACTGCACGGGCAATTAGAGACTTAGAGTCTCTTCGAAATCAAGCAGCGCATACAAGGGATTTACAAATATCAAAAGAAAGCACTCTTGAGTATGTAACTCTAGCCAGAGCTATAACAAAACAAATTATTGGCATTACTGAGCTACCCAAGCAAAAACTCACTGTTCTAACATTGCTTATACTTGAGTACACACACATTATAGATACAGGTAAATATAATCACATAAGGATAGAAGATATTCACACTCAAATTGAGAATAAAAATATTATTGAATTCCTTCGTAATGAGACAGCAGGTGATTCAGACTTTAGTTTGTTTACCGAAGAGGGGCCTTATTCAGAGTATTTAACTTATTACTCTGAGCAAATGTATCAGCTGTACGGAGGTTATGCGGGTAATGAAAGACACAAATGGGGAATTGAAAACTCGGGTATATGTTTACTTGTTGCATGGACTAATGAGTTAATTCAGCAAGGGTCTGGGTGGCACCCTTATGAGTAAAAGCATAACAAAAAAATCAAGTTCGCCAGCAAAAAAAACGCTGGCTGGGACGCGGAAAAAGACCCGCGCCCCTTATTTAAAACGTTAGGATATTAAAATATGGACGTTAAAAACTACGCTGTTTCATGGAAAAGATTTGTAGCAGGCATCATTGAT
>MAAC01009517.1_pt1 | contig 21922 bp, 21 predicted proteins | sample 1115981 | NCBI WGS metagenome assembly MAAC01 (sample SAMN04961126, study PRJNA320927) | seawater metagenome | isolation source: sample BD02T64 sea water enriched with oil for 64 days | place: USA:Gulf of Mexico | collected 2013-07-27
CATTGCTTAAAGTAGCTTTCTCACGGTTAGCGCACACTTTTGACGTGAGGGCTCGCTTATCCATGTAACGATAAATATAAACAGTCGTTATTTGGTGAGGTTTCATGTGACCGAATACTTTTGCTAGGTTTTTGAGTTCGGCAAGGTTATTTTTTTGGGTGCTTTCTGCTTTCTTTGGGAGTACTGTTTTTTTATATTCATTAAAGTATTCATTCATGGTGCCTTTGTTGGCTTCTCCAGCTTTTATTTCAGCCATCTGCCGGTACATTTCAGCCTCGGACTTACCTAATCGTGTCCATTTAGGGGCGCCACCACCAATGCGCTTTACATAATAATAAGCACCATGTTTGTAATGTATGTTTTTAGGTAAATTTGGTTTCATGAATTATGTATCTAGTGCGTCAAAGTTAGGCGTTGTTGCTGCGTGGTTTCCAATCAAAACAGCATTTACAGCCTCCCAAGTCGTCTTGATGTTCCCGTTCACGTCAGTAACAAAGCCGATACCCTGCCTTGTTAATACCTGAATTGCTTTGTTGTTAGAGCTGTAGCCAGTCAGCTCTTTCAGGTCGTTTTTTGATAGGAATCCCATGATTAGTGCGAATTGCAGTCCTAATCATGTTTAATTAATCTGCTTTTCTCTATATTCCTAGTGGTGACTTTATTGTTTTGGTCAGTACCTACCGATTGCAATTGAAACAATGCTCGCTCACTAGATTTAGTTAAGAAGCAATCTAGTTCTGTTAAAACTTTTTCTGAATACAGTTTATTGCCCTTCATTTTTGTCATAATTAATTGACCAATGATTAGGTGTTTTTTATGTAATTCTTTTTTGGCAGACTCCTGTTGTCTGTTCTTCAGTTTTTGAAGCCTGGCTTTGTGTTGTGCAAATTTTTCTTCTGCTTTTTGTATTTGTACTTCAATTTTGTTCATGTTATTACCCTTAGCGTTTTAAATGATTTCAAAACCTATGCTAAAGAGAAAAATTGATATTGTTAAGTAAGCGCTTGAATCGTAATTAAGAACACATATTTTCATGTGTTAAACACAACAAAAATATGTGTGTTTTGTCGATTATCAGTGCGCAACCGCTGCCGAATGAAGTAACCGATAGGTAAGCCATTTTTCTGTTGCTCGCCGAGCAACTCTGGGCGATGAGTAGTATTTTGAGAGCCACCTCCAATCAGCATCTTCAATTGAGGGTATGTGTGCAGGGTTGATACCGTTTCGCTGGCAGAATGTTTCGATAGCTGTTTTTACTATTTTTGGGTAGTGTATTTTTGCTGGTGATGGGACATTAACAACATCTAGGCGGCTTAATAAAGTACTGGGTATTTGGCGAACATCATTACCGCTTGATAACCAGGATACGTATGATAAATCTGCATGAGTGGCTAAGTATTCATCGTATACGCGCTTTGATGACGAGGGTTCAAAAAGCGTTAGCAATGTGTCATAAATTCTGCCGTTGTGATCGCTGCCTCCCGCTTTATCAATTTCGTCAAGCAGGAAAATTGGATTTGCAATTTTCTTGTGATTTATAAAGTTAATAACTGCGGATGGTTCTCCTGTGGACCAGCCGCGCGCAGTGCCAGTTAAGTCTTTGTTGTCAGTTTTACCGGCAAGACTCAATGATTTAAATGGAACACCAATCAACACGGACAGCCTATTTATATATGAAGTTTTACCTATACCTGGTGGCCCTAGAATTAGTGTGGGAGGGATGAAGAATACGCTATCACCCAATTGTCGTACGAGTAACTGGCGATAAATTCGATTAGTCAAATCACTAAACCACGGGAACTCAGAATCTAGGGTGTTTTTAAACAGAGTTAAATTCGGAGATTTAATTACCGGTGTGACTGCGAGTGTAAGTGGTTTGTATTGTTCAGAAGTTCTTTGCACTGTTCGATCAGCTGCTTCTGCTAGAGGTTCTAGTATTCTAACGCCGCCAATTTTCTTTATTAGCCCATTTGAATAGTCATTTAATTCGCTATCGCTTTTGGTGAGTTCATCATTAGCTGAAATTAACTTCATTGTTAGTTTATAACTAAGCGCCGGATCTACGGGCGCAAGCATGTAAACAACTTCTTTTAAATGTTGTATAAGGTTCTTTTTTTCGTCATTATCAAAACAGCGGTCAAACTGTTCAAAATGACTGTTAAATGTATCTTCTCCCCAAATTTTAATGAATTTAAGTTCGGCTTGATGCCCCACTGCGTATTTAAATAAATTACTCAGGCCTTTCGTGTTGTTAAAGTCAGCAGCAACACGCGACCAACTTAAATATAGGCTCTCTGCAGAGCTGAATGAGTGGATAAGGCGCCTAAAGTGACTTGACAAACTGTTGGCAAAAATAGCTATATAATCATTCATTTCTTGATGGCTAAAGACCGAGTTCCCCCTTCTATTGTCTAAGTTTTTTACGATAGCCAATTCGTGTACATCTAGTTCAGCAAACACATTAGTTGCGTCGATCAAGCTGCTAATGTTCACTTCATGAGAGGGGTCCATGATTTCTTCAATCGATGGAAAATTCACAGGTAATGCCCAATCGTCTTGCTCATTTTTAGAAAGGTCAGTCATAGCGTTCTCCTTATTTATAATGTGTAACCAGCCGGTAAGTTCGCGACTAAGTTTGTGGGCAGAAGTGCTTTGAATTCCTTTCTTGCAGCAGGCGACAGGTGGCTAGCAGTTATGGCAACAGCTAAATTATTTAAGTCGCGATCAGAAAATTTTCCCTTTGCCAGATTGTACTGCCAGCTTACAATTCTCACATTAGAGTTAATATATCCAACGCTATTATCTATACGATCTAAAGATGGGCTATATGCACCACGTTTTTGCCCTGTGCCGATATTGCTCGCGACGGGTAAACCGGTGACCTGGCATTTCCCAGTAGCTAACTGGGTGTTAAGGTGTGCCTCCGATAAGTTATGCTGAAAGCCTTTGGCCTTGGCGGATCGCTTGCTTGTAACGATTAAGCGTTTTGCGTAGTTATTTGTATAGTACGCAGTGATCCTAGCGGCTAAAGAAACTTTATTCCTAACAAATTTACCGTGATAAGAAACACCGCATTTATTGCTGCAAAATTTTCTCTCTTTACGCGTTTGAATATAGGTGTGTTTGCATCCGCAATATGCGCATGTAATAGTTTTTTTCCGTGACTGCGCAGAACTCTTAGAAGCCTTAGAACTCTTAGAAGCCTTAGAAGTCTTAGAAGTCTTAGAAGTCTTAGAAGTCTTAGAAGTCTTAGATGCAGAGTCGTTGGCACATTCAATCTCATCCTCAGGAATTGTGAAAACAGGTAACACGACAGAAGCTAGAAGTGATAATTGTTCAACGTCACGTTCTTTAGAAACAGCTGTAGATAATGCGGTTGGTGCAGTTTTAAAAATTTTCATGATACTTACCTTTTAATTAAGTTAACTTGCTAATAATGAAATTTATCTTTAAAATCTAAAAAGGTTAGATAGAAAGCTAATATGTCATCTTGAATGACACTTTAGCAATCAAAATGACATTTGTCAACACATAATGTCATCCTAAATAACATTTATTTATGTAAGGTGTAAAATGATCAAGTGCCATTTATCAAAATTAATGGGCGAGAAAAAATTAAAAGCATCAGAAGTAGCGCGGATAACGGGGCTGCATCGAAACACCGTTACACTGTTATATAAAGAAACTGCAACACGAGTTGACTTGGAAACGATCGAAAAACTATGCGAGTTATTTAATTGCCAGGTAAGCGACTTATTTGAGTACGTAGCAGATAAAGATTGATAAACTGGGCAAAAAAGCAGGAAGCTAAACAGTGTTAGAAGCCGAAGCACGTGTATATATAGATAAGCAATTAAACGATTGCGGCTGGGTTATACAAGATAAAACCCAACTCAACCTCTTTGAGTCGCTCGGCGTTGCTGTACGTGAAATGGACACAGACACCGGCCCAGCCGATTACATGTTATTCATAGACGGCAAAGCCTGCGGCATTATTGAAGCCAAGAAAGAGGGCGCAAACCTCGGCGGTGTTGCCGAGCAATCAGCACGTTACGCCACCTCTCATACTCACTATATAGAACGCTGGGTAGAAGACGATCAGCCGTTACCCTTTTTATACGAAGCCACCAATCAAGAAATTCGTTTTCGTGACGAGCGAGACCCAAAACCGCGCTCACGCCCTGTATTCCACTTCCATAAGCCAGAAACCTTTAAAGAGTGGTTAGAAGAGGGCAGAAGCCTACGCGCAAGGCTAGCAAGCGACCTACCTGAGCTAAACACAAAAGGCTTACGTGATTGCCAAATTGACGCTATTTACGGTATTGAACACAGCTTAAAACAGGCCAAACCCCGCGCCTTACTGCAAATGGCCACCGGCTCAGGTAAAACCTATACCGCCGTTACACAGGTATATCGTCTTGCTAAATTTGCCAAAGCAAAGCGAGTCTTATTTCTGGTGGATCGTGGCAACTTAGGCACCAACGCAAAAGATGAATTTGAACAATTTGTTATCCCGAATGATGGCCGCAAATTCACCCAACACTACAACGTCAACATACTTGGCCGTGCCGGCATAACCGATGCCAGCAAAGTAACCATATCCACCATTCAGCGCATGTACTCACAGCTAACCGGGCAAGAGTTAGACGATGAGGCAGACGAACACTCAGGCTTTGAAGTAGAAACTAGCAGCGTTAATAAACAACCGCGCCCCGTTACCTACAACCCCAGCATTCCTATAGAAGCCTTCGACATAATCATTATTGATGAATGCCACCGCTCCATCTACAACCTGTGGCGACAAGTACTTGAATATTTTGATGCCTTTTTAATCGGCCTAACCGCCACGCCCACCAAAAAGACCATCGGCTTTTTTAATCAGAATATGGTCTCCGAATACACCCATGAAAACGCAGTCATTGATCAAGTAAACGTAGGTTACGACATCTACCGCATCAAAACAGAAATGACCGAAAAGGGAAACACCCTAGAAGCAGGCACCGCCGTACAAAGGCGCGATAGGCTCACCAAACAAAAACGACTAGAAATACTAGACGAAGAAGAAAAGTGGGAAGCGGCACGGCTCGACAGAAGCGTCATCGCACCCAACCAAATTCGTACCGTCATCCAAGCCTTTAAAGACCGTTGCCTAAAAGAGTGTTTTCCAGAACGAGAATTTAACAACGGCAAAATGGCATGGGTTCCCAAAACACTCATCTTCGCCAAAGACGACGACCACTGCGACCGCATAGTCGATGCCGTGCGAGAAGTGTTTAATGAAAGCAACGCCTTCTGCAAAAAAATCACCTACAAAATAGGCAAGCGCGAAGCAGAAGAAGCCATTAAAGCCTTCCGTACAAATCCCCAATACCGCATCAGCGTCACCGTTGATATGATCGCCACCGGCACCGACATAAAACCGCTCGAATGCGTTATGTTTATGCGCGATGTAAAAAGCCAATCCTACTACGAACAGATGAAAGGCCGTGGCACACGCGTACTCAGCATAGATGAGCTACACAAAGTAACCCCCGATGCCCCCGGAAAAAGCCGCTTCGTACTGGTCGATTGCGTAGGCGTTACCGAAACAGACAAAACAGAAACCCGGTCGCTAGAAACAAAACCCAGCACCTCCACCGCAAAACTCATGCAACAAATCGCCCGAGGAGATCGCCACTCAGACACACTGCGCGCACTGGGCAACCGCCTAATACGGTTAGATTTAAGGCTAAGCGACCAACAGCGCAAACAAGTCTCCAAACAGGCCAGCAAACCACTAGCCCTAATAGCCGGTGAACTAATACATGCAACCAATGAAGACAAACTACTAGAAGCCGCAAAAGCAATAAACAACACAGCACCTACAGAAGAACAGGTTCAACAAGCCTTCAAACCAGAGGCAAACGAACTCGTCAAACCCTTCCACCAACCCGCCTTGCGCGAGCTAATAGAAACCCTACGAAAAGACAGTGACCAACTTATAGACGACAGCGCAGACGAAATAGATACAGAAGGCACAGGCTACGATGTAGAAAAAGCCGAAGGGCTCATCAATAACTGGCAACAATTTATAAAAGACCACCAAAACGAACTCGATGCCATACAACTCATCTACCAGCAACCCTACCAAAAGCGCCACTTAAGTTACGACATGATCAACCAACTGGTAGAAGAAATAGAACAACCGCCATACCACATAGCCCCCGTAGAAGTATGGAAAGCCTACGAACAGCTAAAAAAAGCCAAAGTAAAAGGCGCAGCACCCCACAGCAAACTTCCCGTATTGCTTAGCTTATTAAGACTAGCAACCGGCATAACCGACGTGCTAGAACCGTTCACAGAGATAGTGAATAACCGCTTCGAAAACTGGATACAGCAGCAAAACAAACAATTCACCCCAGACCAATTAGCCTGGCTAAACAAAATAAAAGAACAAATCGCCCAAAATGCAGAAATGACCGTCGAAGATTTTGAATACACACCCTTCAACCAAGAAGGGGGGCTGCTAAAAGCAACCGAGCTATTTGGCAAAGAGCTACAGCCAATGATTAATGAATTGAATGGGTATTTGATTGCATGAGTGAATATCACATAGTTATTTCTGTGCTAGTAACAACCTATTTTGGAGTAACTTGTGCCCAGTGATGTAAATCAAACACATATTGAAAAATTAGAAAGCTTGCCAGAAGGTTGGGCAGAAACATCAGTTTCTGAAATTATTCAGATAGTCTCTACAAATCAAAAAAAAGTCGCTCAAAAAAAATACTTAGCTGAAGGGAAATTCCCAATAATTGACCAAGGCAAGAAATTTATAGCAGGGTACTCAGATGATGAAAGTCTTTTAATCAATGATGGGTTACCGTTCATAGTATTTGGTGATCACACGAGAACCTTTAAGTATGTAAATTTTAATTTCGTACCCGGTGCTGATGGTGTGAAAGTTATGAAGCCTTTAGGTGTTAACTCTAAATGGTGTTTTTACATGTTTCAGGCTATTAAATTGCCGAACAAAGGTTACGCGAGGCATTTTCAATATTTAAAAGAAGCATATCTGCCGATACCACCACCCGAACAACAAAAACGCATCGTCGCTAAAGTAGATGAGCTCTTTTCCCATATTGATGCAGGAATAGAAGCCCTAAAAAAAGCCCAAAAACTCCTAAAGCAATACCGCCAATCCGTCCTCAAAGCCGCCGTTACTGGCGAGCTAACCAAAGGCTGGCGCGAGGCAAACAAGGATGAATTAGAACCCGCAAGCGAACTACTCGAACGCATCCTAAAAGAACGTCGCCAAAAATGGGAAGAGCAACAGCTCAAACAATTCCAAGCCAAAGGCAAAATGCCAAAGGATGATAAGTGGAAGGGGAAATATAAAGAGCCAGAATCATTAAATAGAGAAAATAATCCTGAGCTACCCGAAGGCTGGAAAGTATGTGTCTTTGATCAATTAATTACTGAGCTGAAAAATGGTATTTCAAAAAAACCAGCAGAGGAATCAGGATTGGCAATATTCCGAATTAGCGCCGTAAGGCCTATGGAGATCAAAAAATATGACGTACGTTTTCTGCCAAATGATTTTGATTCTTCAGGATATGAAATTGAAGATGATGATTTATTGTTCACACGTTATAACGGTAACCCTGAGTTAGTAGGGGTATGTGGAAAAGTGAACGGGCTTCAGAGAGAAACTGTGTACCCAGATAAATTGATGCGAGCGCGCCTTGTAAATAAACAGCTTATTTCTCCAGATTATCTAGAACTCTCACTGAATTGTGGTATTTCAAAAGAATTTATCCGGTCTTCAACGAAGACTACAGCTGGTCAATCAGGAATTGCAGGTGGTGATGTCAAAAAAACTCCAGTTATATTGCCAAGTTACAAAGAGCAAATGCAAATTGCAGGTATTGTTGATGAAAAATTTACTGTTATAAAGCATTTAGAGGCTGAATTAAATTTGCAGCTAATCAAAGCAGGAAAAAATAAACAATCAATTTTGGCTTCGGCTTTTCAAGGAAAACTAATAAGAGGGTTGGTAGATGACATTTGATTTCGGGAAAGTAAAAGCTAAAAAAAAGGAAATAGCTCCAGTAGAACCAGTTGAGATATTTCAAAAAAACAAATCGAAAATAACAGACACTGGTATCAATGATCTCTGGCTTGGTCAAGGTGATGCATTACGTGACTGGCATGATAATCGTGATAAGGAAGATGTAGCAATAGTCCTAAATACAGGTGCTGGAAAAACCCTTATTGGCTTACTTGTTGCTCAATCGTTAGTAAACGAAACAAAGGGAAAAGTTTTATATGCATGTGCATCAATTCAGCTAATTGAGCAAACAAGAGAAAAAGCAGAAGGATATGGCTTAAAAGTTACTACGTATCATAGTGGGAGCTTTAATAATGATTTATTCGATAAAGGGGAAGCTGTCTGCCTAACTACATATCAAGCATTATTTAATGGCAAGACAAAGTTCAAGAATGAAGAAATATTAGCTGTAATTTTTGATGATGCGCATGCAGCAGAGGGGATGATAAAAAATAACTTCTCTTTAAATATAAATAAAAATGAAAACGAAGAATTATTTATTGCGCTAATAGAGTTATTCCGCCCGTACTTTAAATCTACAGGTCGAGTAGGAAGTTTTGATGAATTATTATTAGGTAATCATGACAAGGTGGAGCTACTCCCACCATTTGAAGTAATTGGAAATATTTCAGAAATTACTAGATTACTTGTTGAGGCAAATATACCTAATGATGTAAGTACTACTTTCTCTTGGGCTCATTTAAAAGATGCTCTAGATTTATGTGCTTATTTTATATCAAATTCAGGTATTCAAATCATTCCGCCTATTATACCTGTTGCTAGCCTTAGTTATTTTCAAAAAAACATTAGAAGGGTGTATCTAAGCGCTACTATGCTTGGAGCGGATTCATTTATAAGAACATTCGGGCAAGAGCTGGATTACGTTGTTGAGCCCGATACACCAGCGGGCCAATGTGAGCGATTAATCGTTTTTCCTGAGCAGGTATATGGTGTTGATGATGACCGTGAAACTACCAAAGAATTCATTGAAAACCGTAAAGCACTAATTTTAACACCAAGTAATTATCTGTCAGAGCAATGGAAAGATATCGGCCATATGCCGACGCGGAAATCAATGATTGCTGATTTGGACAACTTTAAAAACAATTCAAGCCCAGCAAAATTGATACTAGCAGCTCGGTACGATGGTATTGATTTACCAGGTGATACATGTCGCCACCTTGTGATGGATGGTTTGCCGACTGGTATAGGTTTACTTGATAAATATATGTGGGAGTCACTAAGGCTATCAAATATTCTTCGTTCAACCTTAGCTTGCAGAATAGTGCAGAGCCTGGGGAGGATTTCTAGAGGGATGAGCGATCACGGCGTAGTGATTGTTGTTGGGCGTGAATATGTCAAATGGCTTATGACACCCAAAAACCAAGCTTATTTGCCTGCATTCGTGCAGAAACAGATCAAGCTGGGAATGCAAATTTCTGATAATTGCGCCTCCTCTGATGATATACCTAATGCAGCAGATGCCTGCCTAAGTCGTCAGCCAGAATGGATTGAAGTATATGAACAATTTATGGATGAATGTGAAACTGAGTGTATAGATGACGGTGACCATATATTAAAAGAACTTGCTCTTTCGGAAAGTGCTTTTATTAAAAAGTATTGGGACAGGGACTACGCTGGAGCTATTAAGATTCTTGAGAATGTATTGGATAAAGCTTTTGCTTATAGTTCGGGGTTGGGGTCATGGTATGCGCTATGGTTAGGATACTGTTTCACACTAGCTGGTGATAAAGAAACAGCATTAAACTATTACAAACGAGCAAATGGAGCAACAAAAAACATTCCTAAGTACATCGATGACGGTATTGATTTAACAAGTAACCCTGTATCAAACCAGGTGGCTAATATAGCAAATGAATTCCTTATTAATAAGGGAGCTTCCGTTTCAATACCAAAAAAAATTCATTTGGAACTAAAGCAATTAGATGGTTCTGGCACAGTAAATCAAACTGAAGAAGCGATACGATGTTTGGGACAATATCTCGGGCTAGATTCAACAAGGCCTGATAATGAACATGGTACTGGTCCAGATGTGCTGTGGTTATGTGATGATACTGCTTGGGTTCTAGAAGCTAAAACAGATAAAGAAGCAACATATAAAAAAGATGACGTTGGCCAGTTATCAGATCATATGCAATGGGTTGAAAATAATTACGAAGGAAACATAAAAACTCCGGTCTTCGTAGGCCCACTAAATGGCCCAACAAAGACTGCAAACCCATCGGATGATGTTCTTGTCGTTGAGTTGTTAGAGCTTAAAGCTCTTGGCGATAAAATAATTGATGCATACAATGATGTTGCAAATATAGCATTACCATTAACTTTACATCATGACATAGAGGGGGTTTTAGATAACCGTTGTCTTGTTTGGCCTGCTGTGCTCGATAATTTAAGCAAGCATAAGCTTACATCTTTATAGTTCTAATAGTTGAAAACTAACTATTTAGTCTTTTTAAAAAAGCACAAAAGAAATTACAGGCCATATATATAATGCCATTGAAATTTAGTAAGGCAATATATATAATGCCGTTATCTATGGTAGTGGCTACATATAGCAACTGATATGCTTAAACAAATAGTAAAAAACCAATATATTAAAAAAATTGATCAGCTAAATGCACACCCAAAGGTTAACCGACCGAAAGAGGGTTGGATTCGCACACTTCGTAAAGCGTTGGGAATGAGTGGGCCGCAATTAGCGGTACGGTTAGGGGTTAGTAAGTCTCAGGCTTCGCAAATGGAGCGAATGGAGATGGAAGACCGTATTACTTTAAAGCAGCTTCGACGGGTTGCGGATGTGCTTGATTGTGATTTGAATTATGCGCTAATACCAAGGCAACCGGTTAATGATATGTTGCGGGCAAGGGCTGAGTTACAAGCGGCTAAGCGGGTGAATGAAGCCGATGTGCAGATGACGCTTGAGGCTCAGAAATTATCTAAAGAGCAGCTGCAAGCGCAGTTTCGTTTAGAGGTTGATCGTTTATTGAAAGAGCAGCCTCGTGATTTGTGGGAAGACTAAAACATGGAAATAGACTACCCCGATGGCGCAACACCACTTGACCCTGATGAGATGGAAGGGCTTAAGTTTACGCATATTGAAACGCGGGGTGAGTTAGATCAATTAGAGCAGCAGAATATTCAAGAAGGTTTTGCTTGGTTAGCGCGGCAGCGTAAATACAGTGATTTGTTAACGGAAGCTTTTTTACTGGAGCTGCATAAACGTTTATTTGGCTTAGTTTGGAGTTGGGCGGGGCATTTTCGCCGGTCGGGTAAAAATATTGGTGTGGACTGTTTAGTTATTGGTGTTGAATTACGCAATTTGTTTGATGATGCTCGGTTTTGGCTTGAAAATGAAACCTATAGTCGCGAAGAGTTTGCGGCACGTTTTCATCATCGTTTAGTGAAAATTCATCCTTTCCCGAATGGTAACGGTCGGCACGCACGAATTATGACGGACGAAATATTAAAGTCGATGTTGCAGGTGAAGCCGATTAATTGGGCAACAAGACCTTTAGAAACGGATGGCGAACACCGTAAAACATACATTCACGCCTTACGTGCTGCCGATGCAAATGACTATAGGGAATTGATTACTTTTGTTTCTAAATGATTAAGGAACCTAAAATGAAAAAACAACATGCCTTAGAGGCTTTAAGCCAATTAAAACCAGAGTTAATAAAACGCTTTGGCGTAACCCGCTTAGCTTTATTTGGCTCTACCGTTCGTGATGAAGCGAGTGAAGGCAGTGATATAGATATTATTATCTCTTTTGGTGGTGTAGCTACATCCAAACAATATTTTGGTGCGCAGTTTCTATTAGAAGATACATTAGGACAGCCGATTGATTTGGTGACAGAAAACGCTTTGCGTCCTGAATTAAAAACGATCATCGAAAATGAGGCGGTTAATGTCTGAGCGAGAATGGCATTTAATCATCAAACAATTACAGCAAATGAGTATTAATAAATGAGTGCATCAGAGATTGTCAATAAGGTTTGGAATTACGCGCAAGTGTTGCGTGATGATGGAGTTGGTTACGGCGATTATGTGGAGCAGATTACCTACTTAATCTTCCTTAAAATGGCGGATGAGCGTGAGCAGTCGGGCCAAGTTGTTAAAGTGCCTGCTACTTATTGCTGGGGTATGTTGGTAAAGTTAGATGGCGATGATTTAGAGCTGCAATATCGCCATACTTTAGAAAGCTTAGGCAAGCTGGGCGGTATGCTCGGTACTATCTTTCGTAAAGCACAGAATAAGATTCAAGACCCGGCCAAGCTTGAACGCTTGATTAAGATGATTGATAAAGAGAAGTGGTCTACCTTGCCGGCGGATGTTAAAGGCGAGATTTACGAAGGCTTGCTAGAGCGTAATGCGCAAGATGTTAAAGGTGGAGCGGGGCAGTACTTTACGCCGCGCCCATTAATTGAGGCAATGGTTGAGGTGATGCAGCCTAAAGCGTTAGATACAGTCGCCGACCCTGCTTGTGGTACGGGTGGCTTTTTACTAGCGGCGCATGATTATATGGCCGCGCAGGCAAGTTCTAAAAAAGAGCAACGTCATTTGAAAGAACACGCTTTGCGCGGTAACGATATAGTTGATGGCGTGGTGCGTTTATGCGCGATGAATTTATACCTGCACGGCATTGGTGGTGATGAATGCCCGATTAGCGCAACCGATGCGTTGGCTAAAGAGGTGGGTGACGACCGTGTTGATATGGTGTTGGCCAATCCACCTTTTGGTAAAAAGAGTTCGATTACCATTGTTAATGCAAAGACCGGCAAAAAAGAGACTGAAAAGCTAACGATAGAACGCGAAGATTTTTGGGCAACCACGTCTAATAAACAGCTTAATTTTGTGCAGCATATTGCCAATATGTTGAAGATAAATGGCAAGGCAGCGGTGGTTGTGCCTGATAACGTTTTGTTTGAAGGTGGAGCAGGTGAGACGGTGCGTAAAACGCTGATAGAACGTACGGATTTACACACAATACTGCGCCTACCAACGGGTATTTTTTATGCGCAAGGGGTTAAAGCGAACGTGATTTTCTTTGATGCTAAACCGGCATCTAAAACCGCTTGGACTAAAAACATTTGGATTTATGACTTCCGTACCAATGTACATATGACGCTAAAAACAAAGCGTTTAGTGAAGAGCCATTTTGATGAGTTTATTGAATTATATAAAGCTAATGACCGTAGCGAACGGGTAGAGTCAACCGACCATGAACGTTGGAAAGCGTTTAGTTATGGTGATGTTATTGCCCGCGATAAAACCAATTTGGATATTTTTTGGCTGAAAGATGATTCGCTAGAAGACACCGAAAATCTACCAGCACCCGACGTGCTAGCGGCTGAAATAGTTGAGCAATTAGAAGCAGCATTGAATGAGTTTAAGTTAGTTGAAGATGTGTTGGCCGTGAACGAATGAAAGTTTCTGAAAAGTATTTAGAAGCGCTAAAGGCGGCGGGTGATTGGGTCATCGTGTCTGAGTGGGCTAAAAAGGTTGGTGAATTGTTTCCCGATGTTCTTGAAAAAGCAGAGGCTGATGCAAAAGGCCAAGCCCAAGAAACATCAGGGTTACGGGAAATAGCTGCTCGGATTAGTTCCTCACTTGCCCGTGGTGCGTTTTAAATAATGTTGAAGTGGATGCGAGTGAGCGTCCTAGAAGAATCCGCTACATTTCTGCAACCGAACATGATGAGCATATTCAGCATGAGATTGATGAAGATGTTGCGCCGTTAAAACGAGATGAAATTATTAAACTTGCTGTGCAATCATTTAGTACGCATGATAAATATCGAGTTAATGAATTTGAAGCAATTGCTAAGCAGCTAAAGCAATTTTTTGGCTTAGACTTTGAGGTGGATCATTCAGCGGCGTTATTAAACCCTGACGCGCCAGGTGCTCATAGCCCTGAAAATTTACAGCTCCTTTTGAAAGCTCATAACGGTAAGAAAAATAATAAAAATTGGCCCCGTTTTTCTTTAGACGAGCAACGAACTTACATAGAAGCAGCGATTCAATTGCAAAGCCTTGTTTCATCAAGATTTGATATAGAAATGGAAAACCAAGTGCTGGGCGCTTTACTGGTTCGTTTAAAAGAAGTTTATTAGGGGCTTCTTTTATCTCTCTGCAAACAATTACAGGGACCGCCAAAAAATCTTCTCTAGAAGCTGTTTTAGCTGCATCAATGACTTGCCCTTCCTTCATTTTTCTATCTCCTTATGTCGTTTTAACCAGCCTTTTTTAAATCTAGATCCTTAATTCCTTATTAAGTATTGAAAAAATTGAACCTTTGAATCATGGTAACTTGATGTCATCAAATGTAACACTCCAAACACTAAGCCTCAGTTTATGATTATCAGTTTAAATGCAATCGTTAGATACGTGAGGCAAAAAGGCGATATTGACCACCAACTAGTCATTGATCTTGTAAAGCTGATGGGTCATAAGGTTCCCGATTCAATGAGAAAGAATTTGGCTAATGCTTATTCAGGTAAGCACCGTCAATCACAAACAACCAGGAGCAGTATTAACGACTGGCTGAATAAATCATTCAAGCCACGTAACGAGATAGATTTATATGAACGTTGGGATGTTTCTACGCCAGAGTTAACTTATATTCAACATGAACGGGAATATATGGATTTTTTTCATAACCTCAGTGTCGATGATAGTTTTCTAGTTACAGAGTTAAAAAAAGCATTTCTAGGAATGAGGGGGATTGATCAGCTAATCAAAGAGGGGGCTTCGAAAGAGGAGTTAAAGCCTAAGCTTTTCTGTGGTGAACTATTTCCCAAAATTAATTATGAGAACAATCTGAACTTAGAAATAAGTAATAAAGGTAGAAGTGACCTCTTTAGCCTAGATTGGTTGCTTTATTTTTTTGGGTGTATAGAAGTACAAAATCACAGTGATGTTTCATACCTACAATTGATGTTCGAGGCTTTTGATAATGATATTAAAGTTGATGGAGCATTAAAGCTCCCTTTTTTTTACTATGTTGATATTTTAAAAATTTATTTTAAAATAAATGGTATGGATTCTACGAATGAAGCTATTGCTGAAGATCTTAATATAGATGTTAGAGAGGTTTATTTGTATAAGTCAGGAGAAAGAACGCCATCATTAAACGTAAAGATCTCAATCATTAAAAATAGAGATTTTATCTACTACATGATCTGCTTTTGGGTAAATCTGATTAATGAATTTAGTGCTGATACAAAAATAATGATGACCATCATGGCGAAAATAAGTGAGTATCCACGATTTCAAAAAACAGCAAAAATTGAGTATGAACTTAATCAAAACGGAGCTTAATTAAACCTTAAGCTCCGTTTTAGGCCATTATCTTTTAGGTGGGTTATTGCCTCTACCTTTTCCTGATGGTCCCTTTCCATTTCTACTCGGGCCGTTAGCAGGGGTGTTATTTGCGTATAATTTTGACATGATGTTTTCCTTTAAAGTTATTAAGAATGTGAATTCAAATTCACGCAGCTAGTATGTTTTATCGCTAATAGCTTGATAATGACACTTTCGGAAAAGTAGAGTTTATAACAGGATGTACTTCAAAATTAATGACGTGAGCAAACCAAAATGAAGTGTTTTTTATAGAAATTATGAATACTCCTAAAGAGAAACTTCATGCGTGGTTAAGGTCAATTGTAATTCCTCATTATTAATGGAGAATTACAATTGATCCGGTGCGAAATTATCGGGTAAATCATTTTCGACATCGTCTAGATAATCCATGCTATCTGGTGCTAGATCGTCATGGCTAAACCAGTCTGTTTCTTCTTCACCTGATGTTTGTTGACCCGAAATAGGGAACCCCCATATATCAAGTTCAACAGGTGTGTTTTGTTTGCTAGTGAGGTCTGCCTGCACTTTTTCAACTAGAGGGAAGGCGTTAATGTAATACTTTACTTTGTTATTTTTTAACTGGCAGAGCATATAAAACTGTTGAAATTTTAAGTAATTTATTTGGCGACTTAACTGATCACGTTCTTCTAATAGTAAACGGGCTTTTTTTTGTCGAGCAATGATTTCATTGTTCTTTTCAACGCGCTCTGAAACGCCTGTCTTTTTATACTCTGCTAGAGCATGTACACCAATATGGATTTGAGGTTGTATCAATATACCTTGCTCAGCATATGAACGATGGTCAACTTGTTCTACATGGCCAGCATCTTTTAGAGCTGTGTTACACAACTCTGCCCACTTTTTTCGTGCAGAGATTAAATCTATTTTTCGGCTTACTAAGCCTGCTTGTTCTCTCATAGAGCCAGACCATTCCCTGTGTGACTTATCGGTTAAGGTTTGCTCATCTACGACCACTCGCGTTGTTGTAAGAATATGGGCATGTGGATTAGGTGAGTCCATTTTGTGAATATTAATATCTACTGCCACACCATACTCTTCATATAACCAAAATCCGTATTGTGTTGCCAATGTTTGTTGTTGAGAGCTGTTTAGTTCAATAGGGAGGCTTACTTCGTATTCCCGTGCTGTGGTGGCGTCTTTTCTTTTTTCTGCGGCCTCTGCGGCGTTCCATAGAGCATCACGAGTACCTGACCATCCGATAATGGTTCCGGAATCAACATGCTCTTTCTTTGTGTAATCGTGAACCTCACCTGTGAGTTCATCAGTTAATTTAGAGGCAGAACGGTAAGCTGCCGCTGCAACAGCACTGCTGCCTTTACTGCGCTGAATGGGTTTAATGTGTTGGTGATAATTTGCCATATGTTAAAACTGTTTACGTGAATGGATGGGTTGGTTTTCTTTCCAACTCCTAAGTGCGCCCTTAGTGACTGTCCTTACATCCATTTTACAGATTTACTTGAAATCACTAAGAGTTTGGCTGAACTGCAAAACTTGGTCTGTAAGTTGGACGAATAATTAAAAAATTTGTTTAGCGCCAAGTTGCTTTAGGTAATCGCAAACAGCATTGAATGCTGAATGTGGATAGTTGCAAGTCTTGTATATGCTATTCCAGTAGCCATTGAATTTATGGGACATGCAAATGAGTAGTTTATTGACATGCTGGTTGTACATGGATTTAACAGTGGTAAACCACTTGTAACGCCTGACGGTCACTTGAACAGAATCTATAAGAAAAGAAGTTTGCCTATCAAATTTTTCTTCATGTTTAACGGATATTTCAGAAGCAATGTTTATCGTTTTAATTGGATGTTTAGGCAGCCACTGTTTGTTAAGTTGTCCATCAATAACATGTTCTTTTAGGCCAATCCAAGACCATTCAGCCATCATGCTGGGGTCTAGGTAAATGAGAAGAGTTGGAACGTTAAGCGAGTTAATCTTTTCTCTCTTACGTTCATCAATTGAGCTAGTAACAACAATTTCAATAAAATAAATTTCAGCCTCACTGGTGATTGTGACGTCGGGTATTACTTTGCCATAATCAGTGCTCCAGTTCATTTCTAGATCGGCGCTTTCAATTATAAGAGCGGTTAACCCATCATTCTCATCAGGTATTAGAATCTGTGATTCTTGAGCTACAAATTGTTTTGCAGCAAGGTGTAATGAGCTTTCTGCGCCATTCACACAATTATATTTAGCGGCATGAGCAAAGTGCCAGTCACGAACTTTGCCTTGTTTAGCAATTAAGCTGGCACCGCATGACGGGCAAGTGCAGTTGCAATTTAGGCCGCGCTGAACCTCCCGAATTGATGTGATTATCTCTTTATTGTTTAGGGCGAAAGTTTGACGTATATTTGTTGAATGCATGTGTATCTCCTCTATGTCTTAAGTCATATGTGAGAGGAGATTGTGGGAGTTTTAATGTAAGTTGGTCAGGGGTAAGACCCGACATTACCAGTAATTTATAACCAAAGGATTAATGAAAAATCATGGATGAGTCTCTTAGTAATACTGCAAAAACAATTCAGGAAATCTCAAAGGATTGGCCGGAAAAACGTCACCGATGTGGACAGGTATTAGAGGCGCTCTTACAGCTAACTATTGATGATCCAGAGAAAGCGGAAGAAGGGTTTAGTAATATAGAGGTTCACGAGTTTGTTTCACTTAATATTAGTGATTGGGGAAGCTCAGCTGACGATGAGGTTTCTCGAAAGGTGAGAAAGGCTTGGAAAGATTTAGATGCGCTATGGGTAAGAAAAGAAAAAGGAATAAGCCAAAGATTTGAGCACTTAGGTTTCACTAACTCTCCAATAATTCATAAAACTTCAGGCGGAGGCGGGGGAATAGTTAATAAGTATTCTTTGAGGCTGGAGCCAACAAGGAAAATGCCAAAAGAAGAGGGGCTGCCCGTTGATGTTGCTTCTGGCAAGCTTGAGTATTTTGAAGACGACGTAGATGAATTGAAAGGATTAGCCGGTGCTTTTGCATCAAGCTTTCTTTTAAAGGGGGCACGAAAATGGTTGTTCTTGGCTGGAGTGTTTTTAGTTTTATTTAGTCTTGTCTTACTGTTTTTTATATTTTCTTTTGGTATCTATCAACAAGAATCTTTTGGGCAAACTGTACGATTTGTAGGAATGTTCGTTGTGATTTTATGGGCAGAATGGTTATTGTTTGGTGCGTTCTATCAAGTTATTGAGCAGCGTGTTCAGGTGGCCCCTGGCTGGCTTCAGCCCTGGTCATCTGAGAACGATTGGCTGCTAGTATTCGAAAAGAATAAACCAAAAGCAGCTAATGCTATAAAACTAAAAAGGTATACAGCCAAGTGCCCAACATGTGGTGGACTCGTTAGAATTCATAAGGGCGGCTTTAGTTACTCTAATCGGTTAATTGGGCGTTGTGATAATTCACCGCGGGAGCATGTGTTTAGTTTTGACCATTATTTAAGGAGCGGAGGTAAGGTTTGCTTAGCTAAATGATAGTTAGTCTTTTTATTTCAAGGTTACTTGGAAGTAAATCAAACACATTTAACCCTTTTAAGATCATCCCAGTACGTCGTATACCGTGGTGACAAATGTCGTGATTCATAATGCCACTCTTGTTTAAGTGATGCTGTGGAGAAGGCAATGGATTTTGGGAAGCGTTGATTTATCTTATCAACTGAATCCATCAGTATTTGTTTTGCAGCTTCGCTTTTTAGTGTGTCAGCACTATGGATTGGTAGGTTAAACATGTCAGCTTGAACGGATTCATTAGCTGGTCGTATTTGCCCCAAAGTAATCCCCGCGTGTTGATAGTCATAACCTTCTTTGAATATTTGTTTGAGCAGAGACTTTGCTGTTTTAATGACGCGCTGCGTGTCTTGTGTGGGATGAGATAAAGAAAGACTCATTGAGCGTTGGTATTGTTTTTCATTAGGATTAAACAAGCCTGTCCGTATTGATATGGTGATGACTTCCGTCACGCTGTTTTGCTTGCGTAGCTTTTCCATAGCGCGACTGGCATATTGAGTTAACGCAGTCATTAATTCATCAAAGGTAACGAGGCGTTGCTTAAAGCTTCTTGAGCAGACGATTTGCTGTTTATCCGGGGCTTTATATTCTAATGGTAAGCAAGAGGTGCCATTCAGTTCCATTACGGTTCTTGCAACCACTACGCCGAACTGTGCGTTTAGAATAGATTCATTTAGACACGCTAAATCCCAAATACTCTCAACGCCTAAGTCGTTTAGCTTTTTTGATGTTCTAGAGCCGATTCCCCAGACTTCTTTAACCGGTACTTGCTGCATGAGTCTTTTACGTTTAACAGGGCAACTAAGGTCAACCACGCCGCCTGTTTTATGCCACCGTTTAGCCGCGTAGTTTGCAAGTTTGGCTAAGGTCTTAGTGGGAGCCAACCCAACACAAACGGGAATGCCGACTTGTTTTCCTACGGCAGTTTTAATTTGTTGACCATAAGCGATTGGATCTTTATCGCAGACACCGGTTAAGTCTAAAAAAGCTTCATCAATTGAATAGATCTCTTGCTGCGGTGCATAGTGTTTTAATACGGACATGACCCTTGATGATAGGTCGGCGTACAAGGTGTAATTAGATGAGAATAACGTAATATTGTGCTGCTTTACCAGTGGCATAATTTGATGCACAGGCACAGCCATTTTGACGCCTAACGCTTTAACTTCTGCACTGCGTGCAACAACGCAGCCATCATTATTGCTAAGTACAATAACGGGCTTATTATTTAAGTCAGGTCTAAAGAGCCGTTCGCAGCTAGCGTAGAAGTTATTACAGTCGACTAAGGCGATACGTTGCTGAGGAGTAGCCAAAACTAAAGTGCATGAATAACATTGGTGACAACACCCCAAATTGTCATATCAATATCATCGTGTAGAGGAATATCTGGGTATAAAGGATTTTCTGCCATCAGGACTAATTGCCCCTGCTTGCTAACTAATCGTTTAACCGTCAGTTCGCCGTTTAAGGCGCATATAACGACCTTATTCGGCACCGCTTCAATAGAGCGATCTACTACTAAAATGTCGTTACTATGAATGCCTGCGCCGATCATAGAGTCGCCTTCTGCACGAACAAAGAACGTTGCCGCAGGTTTTTGGATTAATAGTTGGTTAAGGTCAAGAGCTTGTTCAATATAATCATCGGCAGGCGATGGAAAACCTGCGGATACGCGGCAGTTAAACAACGGTGCAGTGATAGGGCTTGCCGCTATTTGTGGTCGATAAAGCAAAGAGCTATTTTTAAGAAAAGGTGTTTGATGAGTATACACTTGAAAAGTGTACGGTAATCAAAAGGTGCTTGCAACAAACATAAATTTTAGGTGAACTTCATTAATATACTTTAGGGCTTTATTTAATTGTGTAGGGTAGTGTGTATATGAATAGTTAAGTACGGGTGATAGCTTACAAACTATGCGTCACCATATGTCGCACGAAGGGGTTAATATGCAGCAGTTAATTTAAATAAAACTGCTACTCATTCATTAATATTGCTTTAAGCAAGACCTATAAAAAATGGAATTTGAATGTATAAATCAAACAACTCGATAGTTTTCTCACCGTCTGATCTGATGGTTTATATGACATCGCCGTTCTCGTCGTGGATGTCACGGCTAGCGGTAGATTACCCAGAGCGTATAGAGGGTATTGAAAAAGATCATGATGAGATGATGGGCTTGCTTGCAGATAAGGGCAATCAGCATGAGTCTGAGTTTTTAGAAAGCCTTAGGCAAGAACTTGGTCATGATAATGTCCAGGTTATTAATCCTGATAGAGCCACTGCTTTCAACGCCACTAAAGAGGCGATGAAAGCTGGAAGTAAGGCTATTTTCCAAGGCTATTTGAAGCGTGATGGTTTCGCTGGTTTTGCGGACTTTTTAATACGTCGAGAAGGTGAGTCTGACTTAGGTGATTATTACTATGAGGCTTGGGACACGAAGCTCTCTAAATCAACCAAGCCTTATTTTGTTATGCAGCTGTGCTGCTACAGTTGGATGCTTGAATCCATTCAAGGCAAGCTGCCAAATGAGGCAGTTATCGTTCTAGGTGACGGTACGAAGGAACGTTTTAGGCTTCCTGCTTATTTAAGTTATTTCACTAACCTAAAAGAGCAGTTCGCAGCAGCCCAAAATTCTTTTACAGGCGACTCAAAGACAATGCCTGATCCCTCGCTGGAGAGTGATCACGGTGCTTGGGGAAGTTATGCCAAGCAAGTAATGGAAGAGTCGGACAGCCTAGCTCAAGTTGCCGGTATTCGGAAAACTCAAATTAAGCGTTTGTATGCCAGTGGAGTCAATACACTCACGCAACTTGTTGAGGTGGATCAATCCAGTGTTAAAGGTATTGCGCCTGAAATGTACGAGAAGATAAAAGCGCAAGCAGGCATTCAATTACGTTCGCGGGGCTTAGACAAACCTTTATTTAATG